>Ga0209542_10010713_pt1 | contig 16458 bp, 22 predicted proteins | sample RifCSPhighO2_01_FD_184028 | JGI IMG/M metagenome (GOLD analysis project Ga0209542, IMG submission 184028) | Soil microbial communities from Rifle, Colorado - Rifle CSP2_plank highO2_0.1 (SPAdes) (version 2) | ecosystem: Environmental > Terrestrial > Deep subsurface > Rock core/Sediment ...
CGGAAATAGTGTAGATGTTCTTCGCCACATCAATAAAACCCTTGACCGACCAATCGCCAGAGGAGGTCGCAAGGACTTTTCTAAAATCCTCCGTATGTCGAAGCAAGTTCTTCTGAAAATCATCCAACGCCATGTCTCTATCTTACATCGGATTATCTCTTTTATGCGCAGGGGGGGACTTGAACCCCCACGCCTTTCGGCATACGAACCTCAATCGTACGTGTTTACCAATTACACCACCTGCGCATTCTTACTGCTTTCGCAGCACGGTAATATTAGTCGTTTTTTGCTTCGGCGACAACTTCTGCCGCTACTGGCTCGGCATCAGCGCGAACCTCTGCTTCAGCCGCAGCCTCCAGCTTTTCTTCCGCAGCAGCACTGCCGCCCATCATGCGGGTACGACGGAGCATGCGGCGAGCTTCGCGGGCCACCTTTTCGCGAATGTAGTAGAGTTTTGCGCGACGGACGCGAGAGCGCTTTACCACCTCAATCTTTTCGATCATTGGAGAATAGAGCGGGAAAATCTTCTCAACGCCCACGCCGGAGAGAACGCGACGCACCGTAAAGGTGCCGCCAGCTTCCTTGCCATGCTTGCGCGCAAGAACGAGGCCTTCAAATACCTGCAGGCGAAACTTGCCCTTCTCGGGAATCTTTTGAGTCACACGCACCGTATCCCCCGCACGAACATCGAGAGCTTTGCGCTTTTCCATATTTACGGGCGATACCGTGATTGCCATACGGGGCGGAATATACCACTCAGGGGCCAAATCGCCAAATTTGTGGTGCACTCATCGTATCCCAGTTGGAACACCATAGAAAGCACGGTTTTACGCTGGAAACACGTGCTTGAGGACTATCCTCTTGCTACCGCGTAAGCATATGGGCCCTCTATTTCGATCCTATAAATATGGAAGTCGCAGCAGCGAAAGCATCACTGTACTCTCACTAACTAGTAATGGAATCTACACCTCTAGCGGGAAAATTTGACAAAGCGTGAGTGAGATATGGGCGGGAGTTCACGAATGCGATGGGCTCTATGTTTGAAAGTAGCGCTCACGATACGTAAAACAGGCAAATGCAACCACGCCTGCGCAGACGGCAGCTGCAACAAATGGCGCGGTAACGCCAAGCCACGCAAGCAGCAGCCCGAAAGTAAATTGTCCTAGCGCGCTTCCACTATCTCCAAAAACGACATGAATTGCGGAGCCTCGACGCATTTGTAGCGGCCCCAAGCGATCAAGGGCCATGGCTTTGATAACGGGTGAAGTGCCTCGTGAAAATATGCCTAGAAGAAAACACAATCCATAGAGCAGCATTGAAGGCGGCACAAGAAGCAAAAGGACAATCGAAACAACCATGCCTGTCTCTGCAATTCCTACTGCTGCAAAGCCATTAAATCTATGTGCTATGAGGCTAATCAATCGTCTTCCACTCAGATACCCTGCAAAGACGATGGATTGCATAACAAATGCACTCTCAATCGAGAAGTGTCTAAAAATAAGCAGCGCAGGCAAGAAAACGAAGAGCTGCGAGCTGGCAAATGAATCGAGAAATTCGAGCCCCATCACGAAGAAGAACGGTTTGTTTTGTCGTAAGGGTTGGGCAAGTGCCTCATCGCGCTCGTTGTCGGCTAAAGCATCGTCCTCTATCGGGTGTGCACGCGAGAATAGGTAAATAAGAGCCCCAAAACCCACGACAGTGGAAAGAGCAAAGATGACTAGGCCCACGAAAGCAAATAATGAATAGATCGCACCTGCGGCGAGCGGATAAATGATGCGGGTAACGTCGGTGAGCATTGCTATGTTTGCGAGCGCTTTGAAGCGCTTTCCTTGCGTTGTGAACTGTGCGGCCAGGGCATTTATCGTCGACATCCCCACTCCAGTCGCGAGGCCTATTAAAATGTACGCAAGCGAAAGAATGGTGACGTTATCGGGCCAAAATAGGAGGACAGTTGAGATGAAAAGCAGCGCTAGGGACGCTTGGAGAAGACGCACCTTGTGGTGAATATGCAATTTATACGTCACAGCCAAAGCTCCTATCAAAACGCCGACTATCAAGAGGGCGCCAACGTAGCCTAATTGCTCGGCGGTGATGGTTCCTATCGCGTACAGGATCGGCAGAAGCAAAAAATAAAACACAGAAAAGCCCTTCAAAAGGGATTGAAGAAGGGCAATGAAAAGCAATGCACGATTCTGTGGTTGCGGATTCCTTGTATTCACCCAGCAATCATAACAAAAAATAGGTACACCAGATTTTGACGGGGCAGAGGGGTGTTTGCTCCACCTTCAAGCGCGTGAATTAAAGGGGTAGGTAGACTACTCGCACGCTCGGGGGCTACATTTCCGGAATTCACACTGTTGTTTGTAGTAACTCCTAGGCCCGAATCGTAAAAGTCTCGGAAAACAGAGACAAAGAGCGCTTTTGAAACGGCTGGCGGTTATTTTTAATCTTTTTTCGCACCACAACACACGTTCGCTATTTCAGGCTATGTGGGGGTGCGATATTATTATGTGCATGGCTGTCACGGTAACGGAATTTCGTGCACTACTCGGCTCGCAAGCAAATGGTTTGACTGATGCAGAAGTGGAACGCACTCTCGATTGGGCGTATCGCTTTTCTGACGCGGCAATCGAATGGTGGAAACGCGATGATTCTTTATCGCTCGACGAATCTCATGCCATCGTGGACATAGGCATAGAAGAATACAGGCTGAATAACGACTTGGGGCCTCGTGTAATGGACGAAGACGACTATTGGAACTCGTATTCGGACTGCTACGAAGATTCAGGTGAAAAATTATATGCAGAAATCGGATGAAAAGCCTTTGTGCGTCATAGAGACACGCGTGAGCGATCCTCGGCAGCTGGATGGCACGCACGAGGCACAGGAAGCGGCATGTCGAAGGCTTGCGGCTGAACTCGGCTGTGAGGTAGATCGCGTGTGGAATACAACGGTGTCGGGCAGCCTCTCTGAACGCGAATCCTTCATTGAAATTCAAGGGCACATCAAAAGCCGCAAAGGGCGTGTGAAATACTACATCGTTTACACGATTGAGCGCCTGACGCGCGCGGGCCCTGCTGTGTATGAAATGATGAAGAAAGATTTGCGCAATCTCGGTGTGGAAATACGGGACACACGCGGCGTTATTCAAGCGGATAAGAACACGCTCGAACATCTTGGCCTCGAATACAGTTGGAGCAAGTATTCGCCTAGCGAATCGCAAGAATTGAGCGAGGCAAGTGGCGCAAAGGGCGGCAAACGGGAGATGTTGACGCGCATGATCGAGCAGGAGGCCATCAACGCTCGGGAGGGCTATGCGGTTCATCCTGCGCCTGATGGCATGAGAAACGAAAGGGAGACGTATTACGAAGGCGGAAAGCGTAAGAGAAGAACGACGCGGTATCCTGTGCCTGAACGAGCATGCTTTTATGACGAAATGTTTCGTCTGCGTGCCGCGAAGCAAAAGACAGATCCTGAAATCGTGGAGATCATAAACGCGATGGGTTATTTGACTCCTAAGCGGCACAAGTGGAGCAAAGGTCAAAAGGAACGTATCGGCACAGCTGGCGGGCTCCCTCTTACGGTTAAGCATTTGCAGGAGATTATTCAGCGGCCCGTCTATGCAGGCGTGCAGTGCGAGAAGTTCACGCACTGGAAGGCTGTGCGTGCAAAATATAAGGGAATTGTCTCAATCGACACATGGAATGGTGCGAATCGAGGTAAATGGTTCATTCGAGAGAATGCTGATGGAACTGTGGACATGCTCAAGAATTACGTGCCTCAGGATCGGTTGCACGACAATCCAGATTTTCCTCACAAATTCGTGCCTTGTCCTGTATGCAATAAGCCAGTCAGGGGCAGCTCGTCGCGGAGCAAGAGCGGCAAATATCACGATTACTACCACTGTGATCGCAAGATCAACGGGGTGCGCCATCCTCGGTTCTCAATGGCAAAAGGCAAATTTGAGGTCATTTTCGACACGTTCGTATACGCGCTCAGATTCCGCCCTGAGATCGCTGCGGGCCTCTACGTGGTGCTCATCGATCGATTCAGGGAGCAACAGGCGAAGGTGACGCAGGCGTCTGCAGACGTGAGCCAGACGATTGCAGAGCTCAAGACTCGCAAGACGGGGATTATTCAGGCGTTCGTGGCGGCTACAATGCCATCGCTACGACAGGAGCTGGAGCAACAGATTGCTGACATCGAACGGCAAATCAACGTGGTACAGGCAGAACGCACCCGCCTCGAGATTACGGAGGACGATCTGCACGACTTCATCGAAAAGGTCAGGGCAGTGATGGAACACCCCTCAAAATTGCTCTTAAAGCCTGGGAATCAAACACAAAGGGAGTCCTACTTCGGCCTGATGTTTGAGGCCACTCCATCATTCAAAGAAATAGTCGATGGAACACCTAAATTAGTGTGGCCCTTCAACGTAAAAAGCTCCCCAGAGGAGAGCGATTCACGTTTGGTGCAGGAGAAGCGACGCCACTCGAACTGTTCGACATCATCGTTTCCGATATAGAAAGAATACAGACATGGAACGATGCCGTCAAAGCATTTTTAGCACAGGAGCGTGCACCGGAAGCACTATCGGTGAGGTTGTAAGTGCGATACTATGCGCTTATGGATAAGCGCAACTTTGACGATCTCACCGATCTCGTAGAATACGCACAGCAAGTGACGCCCGAGTCACAAACATCACCCGCTACCGACCGGCATGTAGAAAACGCCCAAGGGGAGCTCATCACTCTGGACGACAAAATGCTCCCTGACGTCTTCTAAAGTAACTAGGGTAATCTTCTCGAACTAAGAGAGTGAGAGCGCGCGTAATTCGCGTTTAAGCGCCCGTGCGCAATTGTGTTCGCGAGGGGAGGCTTTATGAGCACAGCAACTTCGAGCACTGTTATGAATCATCGTCACGGTTAGTATTTTTCGGTGTAAAATGGGAAAAATGCCTTATGTTGCAACATCCGAGCGGAAAAGTATGAGCAAACCAACCGTGACCAAAAGTGATAAAAGAGACCCTAGGCGAGTCGATGTTTACGAGGAATTTGTGCTTTGGTCGGCGATGCCGCCAAGTGAACGTTCTAGGTGTGGCATCAAGACGCAGGAACAGTTTGTAAAGTTATATAAAATCGGCATCAATACTCCAACAGCATGGAAAAAGCGGCCGGAATATGAGATGCGCGTGACAGCCTTACGCCAAGAATGGGCGTTCTCTCGCACCGGAGAGGTCATCGAGAGCATCTACCGTTCAGCGTTAAAAGGTAATCCACAAAGTCAAAAACTCTGGCTGCAAGGCTTCACAGAGTTTAGCGAAAAACACGAGGTTAAAAAACCTGAAGAGCGAGCCTCTGCGAGTGTGGACGATCTTCTCACGCTCATTGAGTTCTTACCTGAAGAAAAGAAGAAAAAGTACTACGACTGGATTACGGAGCTACTCGTTGAGGCCAGCATCGTTCAGGAACGCGCTCGATATCAAGGTGATACCCGCTTGGATGCACCGATGCCTACCGATTGGAAACCGCGATATACGTTGCATGATTCTCAAGCGGTCGAAGTCGAATAGCGCCGCGATCCCGACTCGGGCTTGCGAAGCCAGATATCAACTGCTGTTATGACGCAATTCGTCGAGCTTCTTCTTGATCTCGTACGGGTGCTCGACATGGCTTAAGACGAGGTTCTCTCGGTTGGTACCGGCCGAGTCGATTTCGAGACTGCCGGTATGGTAGATAAGGCGATCAAGGAACGGCTCGGTGACCATGACATCCGTGACTTTCAGATAGTCTGTAGAGATCAGTTTCGTTGAGAGCCACCCTCGATGGACGAGAATGCGCTTGTTGGTGAATGCGAATGCGTTGGCAGTTTTGAGATAGAAGCCGAAGTAGAATGCCCCAACTGCCGCGATGATGACGCCAAACATGAGCGAACCTAGCGCGGTCAACAAACCAATTGCAATCAGACACACCATCCCTATCATGCGGTAGCGGCTGCCAACCGAAAACTCAAATTTAACCTCTTCATTGGGGCCAAGCGATTTTTTCCAGACGTGATCGTAATTCATAGCAAATTTATAAACCAACCGCGTTAGCTCCGTACTCGGCTTGTTCTTGTGTAAATTTCTCATATTTCAGCTGTGTAATTAAACTACCGCGCGAAAAAGCTGATTGCTCCATGTATTGCTTAGCCTTTTTAGCAGCTTGCTCGTTCCAGTTAGCGCCAGAATTATCTGCCCCATAAACGGCATCGGCATGTGAAAACTGTTCATACTCTAATTGAACAACCAATCCATCATGAGAAAAGGCTGAGTAGCTTAAATAACCCTTTGCTTTTTTGACCGCATTTTTTTGACTAACTGTCTCATTTGAGGTTGGTAAAATTTGATTGTCTGTTGACTTTACTTGGTTTGGCGCTGGCGTTGCGATTGGCGCGGATTCGTTTTCAGTGGTGACTTGTGTATTTTCTGTTGTGGGTTCCTGAGCAACCGTGTTATGTGAGCTGCCGTTTGTATTCGACGATACGCTTTCACTTGCACCTCCGATGCTGCCGATAACTATAGGGATCGCCACGACATACACAATCCACATGTACCATCGCAGATACCACTTCTTTTTCCCTTGAACTACCTGATCCATAGATTATTACTAATCGAATAATCTGATGGCGGTATACATAAAGCCCGCCACCAGGAGGCCTTGCGGCCCTATAGGAGTTTCCCCCTATAACGTAATCGACGCCCTGAATGACGGGTTTTCTGTCGATTACGATTTCATGCCATGCCGCCGATTACTCGATGGTTTAGGCACTACCCTTGCGGGTCGATATTGGTTGTGTAAGACGTATGATACCTCTTTTTTATGCAAGTACACGACCGCTTGTTATTCACTAGCAGCAAAAAAGACTGGGGGCAAATGCCCCTCAGCGACCAGCTCACGCCACACTTTTGAGCGAGCGTTGCGTTAGCTGCGTGCCGCCATACAATGAGGTGAATATGGCTCAAAACAATCTCCAATTAGGTACTGCCGACCCAAGCACCACAAAGCATCTTCTCGATGCTCTCAAGCGTCATTTCGACCCTAAAGACGAGAGCAAGGAGCAACGGCCACTACGCTACGTCATCTACGCACGCAAGAGCACCGACGACAAGGAAAACCAGGCGCGCTCGCTCGGCGACCAACTCTCCGAGTGTATGGAGTATGTCGAAAAGCACAACCTCATTCTCGGCAAACCAAGAAGCATCGACGAGGCAGTGAGCGCAAAGGAAAGCGACAAGCGACCACGTTTTCGCGAGATGATTGACGGCATTCGGAAAGGTCAATACGACGGCATCATAGCGTGGCACCCCGACCGTCTCGCACGCAACATGAAAGACGCAGGTGAAATCATCGACTTGCTCGACAAGGGAACCATCAAAGACCTGCGATTTGTGAGCTTCAACTTTGAAAACACACCGAGTGGCAAAATGCATCTTGGCATTACGTTTGTACTTTCCAAACAATACAGCGACCAGTTGAGCGTGAACGTATCACGCGGCATCTCACACGCTATTGAGGACGGCGAACATCCGAACAAAGCAAAACACGGATACTTCAAGGACACAGCGCACCGTTTGCGACCAGACGGCAGGAACTTCGATCTCATCAAACAGGCATTCAGGTTGCGTCGAGAGGGACAGTCCCTCGACGCGATTGCAAAGTTTTTGAACGTCCAGCGCTACGAGCGCATCAAGTACGACAACTCTCATGTGTCGTTCAAGTGGACAAAGCAGGTGGTGCACAAAACGCTACGCGATCCAGTGTACGCAGGTGTCGTTGCGTACGGTGATGGACACCTCGCAGACCTCACCCTACTGTACGATTTTGCACCTGCCGTGTCCGTCGATGACTTTTTCGCCATCAACAACATCAAGGGCGACAATGAACTTGCCAAGCTCGCACGAAGTTATCGCAAGGGCGGTAACGTCAAAGCCGACCTGCTTCGTGGCATGGTGCTGTGCGCAGAATGTGGTGAGCCGCGCTCCGCAGGCATTACTCGGAAAAAAGAAAAGAAAGGTGTCACAAACTACTTCTTCTACCGCTGCGATACCGATGGTTGCCCGCTGCACAACAAATCTACACGAGCAAAAGTTATTATCGACTACGTACGCAACTTTTTGGCGCAGCAGCCATTTTCTTCGACACAGGCATACGAACACTACGCAGCCGAAATGAAAACTGTGGAAGCGGAGCGTGACCGCGAACGCCGCTCTCTTCTCAACTCACTGCTTGGAGCAGAAAAGTCACTCGCCAAGAAGATGACAAACCTGCGCGATTTTCTCGTTGACCAGAAAGACAAGGAGATTGCAGCGGGCTTTGAGGGTGACTTACGCAAGGCACAGACCGAACACAAGCAGGTAGAGGCGGACATCGAGAAGCTCAAAGCTCAGATTGCGGCAGAAAAGAGCGCGATACTCATACTTCCCGATTTTCTCGAACTCATGGAAAAAGTGGCTCAAATCGTGGCTACAACCCATTCCATGAAGGAGCTCGACTTTTGCATCAAAAAAATCTTCTCGAACTTTTTTGTAGATCGCAAAAACGTAGTAAATGCAACGCTTTCCGAGCCGTTCGCTCGACTGAAAGACCCTAAAGTATCTCTTTGTGCGCGGTGCAGGACTCGAACCTGCGGCATCTTCGGTGTAAACGAAGCGCTCTACCAACTGAGCTAACCGCGCGCCATTCCATAATAGTCGGGATTATATCCTTCTCCAACTCGGTGCCCTCGGTAGGAATCGAACCTACATCAAGACCTTAGAAGAGTCCTGCACTATCCATTATGCTACGAGGGCTAATGAGGAGCGAAATGAAGTTTGCTATCATTTCGTCCGAATGCTGCCCTCGAAAGTTTTACTTACGAGGGCAGACAGTGCAATCCTACGCGAACCAAAAGAATCGGGCAATCACTGCGAGGGATTCGGTACGGATGGCGGCGCAAGTTTCAGTTGCTCATATGCGTCTCGCCGCTTGATGAATGTGCCGACCGTGTCGTCCACGTCTTTGCGGCTTAGAATAGGTGCCTGATTTTGCTGCTGATCATTGCGCGCATCGAGCGTTGCCTTCGCGGCCTCAAACTCCCACCAACCCCAAAGCAGTGCCCCGAGAAAGATGAGTGCGGCAATGCAAAGGAGTGTTCTCCAGTACACGATGCTAAGGACGCGCATAGCGCCCGGTTCATGCCGCGCGCGAAGGCTCTCCTGCAGTCGTTCATATGAGCGTGTTTTTATCATGAGCTGATGGAGAGCGCCGTGAGAATGCGCATACGAACTTTCATGTGCCAGGTGCTTGCCGAGTCATCGTTCGACTGCAAAAAACTCACCTCTTCAACGCGTACGGGAACGGGCAACGTTTCGAGAAGCGCGAGCGCATGGTAGAGCTTCTCGAACGGTCCTTCGGCCTCGATAGTAAAGTGCACTGTGGAAATAGTCGGGCCCTTTGCCTCTTTATTTTTCTGCAGCGCGGCCGCTTCTTGCGTCGCATTGGATACACGCAGCACGACGCCCGCATCGACGCCTGCCGCAACCACTCTGTCGGCGAGCGATAAGAGATCAATCGTGAGCATCTCCTCAATCTGCTGCCGGCCGGATTCCGTGGCAGTGATCACTGAGAGCATTTGGTTGCGATTCGTTTCACTCATATTGGCTTGTTGCGACTCTCGAATTGCCTTGGCCGCATCCGCCCGGCGCTCGTGAAGCGACTGTATAAAAAAGAACACGCCTACCCACGCGATAAGAGCCGCTCCGAGCGCGGCAAGCGCGATTTTGAAGGAGGGATTGTTCATATACGTGTCAAGTATTGCATGCGAATTTCAAAATGATCCCGAGAGGGTCATGGTAAAGGTGTCATTGTCTGATCCCACCAGGGCGCTCACGGGAATATTGACGGAATCGAAGTGAGCGTCGGCATCGAGCGTCTTGCGATACGCCTGAATGAGGTCGGTGCGCAGCGCTCCCCCCCCAACCACGATCTTGCCCGGATTGCCCGCCGTAAAACTCATGGTGTCGATGCTCACACCCTCCGGCTTCGCCGCGAGAATGATGCGCAGTATTTCGCTCGGCGTACTGGTCGCACCAGTGATCGCGGAGAGTTGCGTAACTCTTGTTTTTGTCTCACGCAAAGTAGTGGCCTGGCTCGTAGTGGAGGCAGCGACTGTTTCGTTCTGCGCTTTCACTCCGCCAACGATGAGAGCAAAGAAACCGGGCAAGAGTGCGATATAAAATACAAGTGCACATAGGAGCGCCACTTCTGCAAATACCAAAAGGAATCGTGTGCGCTGCGCACGGAGAACTTTTTTTTGATTTTCTTGTGGGAGAACGTTGGACATATGCTATGCAGTGCGCAGGGCAAGTCCCGCGGCCGTTGCAAATTGGAGCGACGTGCGTCGATCGACCGGGGGAATATATAAATCAAAATCGCAAATGTGTCGCCACACATTGCCTATCTCAACCGGTGCGTGAATTTGACCCGCAATATATTCGGGCAGTCCTCTCAGATTGGCGCTCCCGCCTACCAAAACAATGCGCCCCACTGGCGTAACGCGCTCGCCCTGGTCGTTGCGACGCGTATCCCAGTAGCGGTAGTGACGCTCTATTTCGGCGGTGAGCCCCGATGCAGCCCTTTGAATGGTTTCTGTGCCCGCACTCCGCTCCCCCGCTTGCGCCACCAGTCCTTCCGTATCGCAGAGGAGTTCCGCTTCAGCCCGACTCATCGAGAGTGCTTGTTGAAGCGCCTCAAGAATCGCGTTGCCTCCTATTTCTACCGTGGATGTAAAAATGGGGACGCCACGCTTCAGTACGGCAAAGCCCGTGCGTGCGCGACCGAAATCGACAATCAGCGTTATGGGCTCGCCCTCTTCGCGCGCCGAGACGGCGCGGCCAATCGATCGTGCCTCAACTTCAAGCGAGAGGAGTTCGATGCCGGCGCTCTCGAAGCTACGGGCATAATTTTCCGCAACGTCGCGGGGAAATACCGTAACGCTGATTTCGTCTCCCTCGCTACCGTCGTGCTCTTGAATACGACTGAAGTCATATACGGCAGCCGACGGTGGAATCGGCACTCGACCTTCAAATTCAAATTCGATCATGCGCAAAATCTGATCGCGCTTCTCTCTCGCCGGTACGTGCATACTGAATACATACGCCGCTTCCTCGGGGAGAGCTACGTGCGCAGCAGTCGCTCCGTCCATCTCTCCCTTAATCGCAATGAGAGCCTGCGACAAATCTTCGACACTTTGAATGATGCCGCCGGCCACGACGCCGGGCGCAAGCGGTTTGTTACCCCACGCCGCCACTTCATACCCACTTACGTCTTCTTTTAGCGTCAGCCATTTGATCGACGAGTCGGAAATGTCAACGCCCGCGGCGAGCGGTAGAAGTATACGAGGTGTTGGAAACCATCGATCAACGACGTGTGAAAAACGATTGCGATATGCATGGGCAGCACTCCCGGAGCTCATATCTCAATTTTACCCCGTTAGAGACTGTACGCACAGCGGAAGCAGTGGGTAATGCGTTTTCGCAAGAGTAATCATGAGCTGTCTCTAACGGGGTTTAGCATCGCTTCGCAACAATTTTGTATCAATTGCGAACAACTACTTAACCTTCGTGCCGTTGGGAACACTTCTCTCAGGATTGAAAAGTGCAACACCGTGCTCGTCGGAGACCGCGAGGAGCATTCCTTGGCTCTCAACCCCGCGAAGCATACGTGGCGCAAGATTCACGATGTATGGCAGCTGCTTGCCGACGAGGTCTTCGGGCTGTTTCCACTCCGCGATCCCCGACACGATCGTACGCGTACCGATTTCCCCGCCAAAATCGATCGTACATTTCAAAAGCTTGTCCGTATCGGGCACTTTTTCGACGGTTATCACAGTGCCGATCCGAATATCGAGCTTTGCAAAATCGTCGTATGAAATTTCAGGCATGCTTTTATTGTACCGCATACATCATATACATCTGAAAGTCCACGCCTTACGGAGAAATTGATTGATTGTCGTACATCATCGCGCGTGCCATATTACACGAAGTGATTGTCGAGGTGTTCCTCAATCAGGAAGGGGACGAGTCATGAGCGAAACGACAGTTGGGGACGACGTGATTCAAGAGCGGGATCGGCGATACCGCGAGATCGTGCGGTCGACGGATGGAGCTGAGTGGCTTGTCACCCGAGATTTCCCGCGGGCGACTGATTGTCATATCCAGAGTATCGTCCGCGTGTCTCCCCGGTTTGTGGGCGATTGGAACCGAGTCCGCGACTCGGTGGATGCAGGCATTCCTCAGTGGCCATACAAGGCTGCGCAGGCGTCCGTTGCGCTGCTTGTAATCTCTTTCATAAGCATCATCATCCCCGTACGGTTGTTCGACCTAAGCTTTATCAGCACATGGCCTTTCTGGGTAAGTGCCGCGGTCTCCCTTGCGGGAATTGTCTTCTTCGTGAGTAAGGGGGACGCCTGCCAGCAGAGAGCGGGAGCTGAAGGAACCCGGGGTAAGCTGGAAATACTCCGCCGGGAGAACCTTGATGACACGATGGTCTACGAGGGAGGAACCCTCCAGGATAAGCTAAATAAAAGATGTGTGTTCATTGGCAAGGACGAGTCGATCAACTAACAAGAGATCAGCGGCAATTTCTTTCGAGTCGACAGTTCAGATGCTCTACCTCTACAGACTCCCCCGCCCGAACAGGACGGGGTTCTTTTTATCTTTTTCTCACATACACTTAGTATGCGCTATAGCGTAAGTTAAGTGTTGTCCTATTTTTTTGTTTGGGAGTCCAAAAAACGCTGCAAAATAATAGCCGCGGCTGCGGCGTCGTCGTGTTCTTTGCCCTTCGGAGCGTAGCGCGATGCCTCGATAGAGCTCCATCCTTCAAACACTTTTTCAATCGGAATTGCAGTATTCTCTTTCAATTCTTCCATGAACAAATCGGCAGAAAGCGAAACGATCGGATTGGGCTCGCCCGAGAGTGCTTTGGTGTCACCGATCACGATTTCACCGATTTTTTCCGTCTCGATGATTTTCAAAATTTCTGCGACAAGCGATTCATCGTTTTTCAAGGTGGCGCGCGGAAATGCGATCGTTCCTTCCTCATTGGACACCGCTGTGCCCACGCGCTTCATGCCAAAATCAATCCCAAGATATTTCATACAACCAATTTAGATGTTTTATATGTTTCTGGTTCAAATGCTTCGAGTCGCACGACTTGTGTTGACAACCCCGCAGCGGCTAAATCTTTTTCCAAATTATCTACATACTCCCCGTCCTGATCGTACCCGAGCGCGATGATATCCGGCGATACTTTTTTAATGTGTTCCGTGTATCCCGCTTCGTCGCCAAGGACAACTTCGTCGACAAGTGGGTGCGCAGCGGCCGCGATGCACCGCGCATTCTCAACATTTCGTGGGGCTTGCCCTTTAATCCGTTGCACAATCTTGTCGCGCGCGACGGAAACGACGAGGTACGCATCGGGTGCCAGCGCGCGCGCTTGGCGAAACAGATCCTCATGCCCCGCATGAATCATGTCGAACGTGCCGAAGACCATAATTTTTGTCATACGAGCGCCGCTCGGAGAGCCGCACGCGCAGCGGCCGCGCCGTAATCGAGCCGCTTTTTTGCTTGTGCGAGATTATTCACTGTAAGAACGCCGAGGCCAACCGGGACTCCCGTATCGAGCGATACACGCATGAGTCCATGTGTCACGGCCTGTGCGAGATATTCATCATGTTTTGTTTCTCCCTTTATTATGCATCCAAGGACGACAACCGCATCGAGTTTATATTTTTTAACGAGACGAAGAGTCGCGAGTGGCACTTCAAAACTTCCCGCAACATGAACAGTATGCGTGTTTTTCGGCGCAACACTCCACGACCGTAACACATCCTCAGCTCCTTTTTGCAGAGCCAAAGTAATATCGTCGTGGAACTCGGCAACGACTATTCCAACGCGCAATCGCGACGCGTCGCCCGCTTTCGCATCTTTTTTAACGTGGCTTCTTCGCATGTGTGCGCACTCTAGCACTAGGCTTCTGTGCCGCCAATCCGTATCGAGCCATCATGTCGCATTCAAGATTCACCGCATTGCCCTTTTGAAGTGCTCTCACATTCGTCATTTTGAGTGTATGCGGGATGAGCGCGATTGTGAATGACGCACGGTCTTTGTGCGCAATCGTAAGCGAGACACCATTTATGGCAATAGATCCGCGCTCGGCAATATAGCGAGATACTGTCTTGGAAAGTGCGACGCGAACGATGCGTGATCGTCCATTCTTTTCAACTGCAAGAATTTTCGCGGTCGTATCTACGTGCCCTGCGACGAAGTGTCCGTGCATGCGGTCACCGTATTGTAAAGAGCGTTCCAGATTTACAGAATCATGCGCGCGAAAAAGTGCTGCTGTTGTTTTTTTGAGCGTCTGCGGCATGTATTCTACTTCGAAATAATCTCGACTGAGAGAGGCGACAGTCGAGCAAATCCCGTCGACTGAAACACTCTCGCCAAGTTCAAGCTTCCAACCGCGCGGCTTTTTTATCTGCACGCGTTTACACTTCCCCTCCATATCGACGCGAGCGATCTTCGCCTGTGCTTCAACAATCCCGGTAAACATAATTATTTTTTAAAATACGTTCGCGTTGCTGCCACATCCCGCACAATCGTCGCGCGAAGCCTTTCTTCATCATCAAACATTTCCGTCTCTCGCAATTCTTCAAAAAGTTCGATCATAATGTTTTCCCCAATCAAATTGTCATTAAAATCCAAGATGTGAGCCTCAAGAATCTTGCGTTTTGGATCCGCAAACACCGCGGCCATATACGGCGTATCACCCTCTTTGATCGTCACGCGCGCGGCAAAAATCCCACTCATATCATCTGGGAGCGGAATATTAACGGTCGGGAAACCCAAGCGGCCAGCGTAGCCGCTGCCTTTCTCAACGATTCCACTGTATGTTTTATGAGTTTCCAAACGGAGGGGGTGAGATTCGAACTCACGGTGGGTTTCCCCACGCCGCATTTCAAGTGCGGTGCGATAGACCACTCTGCCACCCCTCCTCCTTACATCAAACCATATTTGCGTTTGATTTCTTCCCGTTTATAACCTTTTTTATACTCTTTTTCCATCTGACGAGCTTCTTTTTCCGACGCACACGTAGTCGATTCCAAAAGACTGTACGGACGTTTCGCTCTTATTGATGGCGTGTGTCCATAATTATGCTCCGCAAGTCGACGCTCTACACTGTTCGTCTTTCCGATATAGAGACTTCCATCTTTTTCACTTTTCAAAATGTAAACGTAAAACATAAAGCTCCGGCGCATTAGACCCCTGCCTGCCGGCAGGCAGGACTCTGCCACCCCTCCAGCTTCACGTTTTAGCACGAGAAAACGTTCCGTGCATGCTTCACGATGATACAATTACTATTTATGGAACCCGCACTCCGCTGGAGCGCATACGAACACGATCACATCGAGCGCGGAAACGATTGGTATTGGGCGCTCGGGGTGGTCGCTCTTTCGATTGCAATCACTGCGATCATTCTGCACGACCTCTTTTTTGGCGTTCTCGTTATTCTCGCGGCGATCACACTTGGTCTTCTCGCGCGCACGCCGCCCGAGCTCGCGCATTTTGAAATCTCCGAGCGCGGCATTCGCGTCAATGGCACACTTCACCGATGGGACCACATCATTTCATTCTGGGTCGAAGATGAACACGACGATCGCCCTCTCCTTTTGGTAGATACAACCAAAATCATGTCGCCCAATCTCATCATTCCGATTGAAGAGATTGACCCTATGCTCGTGCGCGCATTCTTGCAAGAATACGCCGAGGAAAAACACATGAAAGAGCCGCTCGCCCACAAGATTTTGGAATTCTTGGGGCTCTAAGTAAGCGTCAGTTCGTGCAGCGTGACCTCTATGTTGTTCCCCTCTAATCCAATCTCCCGCAAAATCTCTCTTTCGATGAATCCGTAGTCTTTTGCTAGCTTTCGGAAGTAATCCAATCCACCCACATCAGCCAGCCCAACTAACACTCTCCCGCCCGGAGCTAAATAACTTGGTGCATCGCGAATAAATTCCGCAAGTAATGTATAGCCCGGATCAAGTATTGCTCGTTCAACAATGTTTTCAAATTGGTATTCCTCTGGAGCGGTTATAAAGGGGTGATTCCAATATATAGTCGTGAATTTCCCCTTGACCTTCTCAAACAAATCACTTTGAACCACTGTGACCTGATTCTCAACTTTATGCAGCTCGCAGTTCAATTTAGTATTTAGAACAGCCGCAGGATTAATGTCAGTGGCAACTACGTGTTTCGCACCTTTCTTTGCAGCTAACACGGAACCATATCCAGCGCCGCATCCGATTTCCAAAAAATACTCCTCCCCTCTGTATGGAAACTTGGGGTAATGAACTACCGCGCAGCAGAGCTGCGCGGTA
>Ga0209542_10010714_pt1 | contig 16457 bp, 16 predicted proteins | sample RifCSPhighO2_01_FD_184028 | JGI IMG/M metagenome (GOLD analysis project Ga0209542, IMG submission 184028) | Soil microbial communities from Rifle, Colorado - Rifle CSP2_plank highO2_0.1 (SPAdes) (version 2) | ecosystem: Environmental > Terrestrial > Deep subsurface > Rock core/Sediment ...
TGCCGGTGTCGAGGAGGGTGTTATCGGAGATAGTATTATCTATTCAATCCGCACCAATGATGCCGCACTTCTCATAGGAGAAGATGGGCAGAATTTGCTTGCCCTCAACCATCTTCTTCGCCGTGTTATTGAGCGAAAAATTGAAGGCGTGGAAGCTAAATTTCTCATTGATGTCAATGATTATCGGCGTCGCCGGTTCGATGAGCTCAAAGATCAGGCGCGGATGAGCGCACAGCGCGTCCGCTATTTCAAGAAGGAGGTAACGCTCGAGCCGATGAATGCTTTTGAGCGGCGCATCGTGCATTTGGCGCTTCAAGAATATCCGGATATCTCAACCGAATCGACTGGGGAAGGGTCGTCACGGCGCGTTGTTATCCGCCCACTATCATTCTAGAGCATAGGCTGGTAACTACAGAAGCCGATAGCTCCACAGCGTGGAGTCTTTTTTATTTATGAAAAAGATATAGTTTTCGTTCGGGGAGAGAATTGGGTTAATGACATCGAAGCCTCCTCCTTGTAGTACGATTTCTGAAACGCCTTCTTTCGTGAGATCAATTTTCCAAATTTCATCTTCAAATTGAACTTTGCCTTGCCACCAATCATCAGGGAGAACAAGGCTTAGCATTTTATTTTGGTCAGAAGGAATAGCACAAAAAAGAATCCCCTTTGTTTTTTTGGAAAAGACACATTTTTCTGGGAGTGATATACCAGACAAAATTGCCCTATCGAGTGTCGTCCGGTTTTCTGTAAACAAGCGAGGTTGGCGGCGGTCGTCTACTTCGAGTTCGAGATATTCTGATCCGTCATTGTTCCATAACACATCAAATCCCTTACGCTCGGATGAGAGAACTCCCATGTCGGTGCCGGTTGTTGAAACGAGTTGGAGAAGTGATGGAATTAATGCGGACGCTTTTGTTTTGAGCGCGATAAGGTCTTTTGTTATCCATGAAACCTCGAAATCCTGAATTTTTGTTGAAAGCACCGTTTTTGCTTTTGTCCCGTCCGGATTTGAAATGTAGAGCGAATATGTTCCGTTTACATTGATAAGCGAAGCCAACCTCTCTTCTACTGGAGAAAAGCCTGCGCTCACTATTTTATTTTGGAATACGCCGCTTTCTATTGTTGAAGTACTTGTTATATGGAGCCAGTAGTTTTTTATTGAGTCTCCGTCGAGTGTGGTAAGAAATGCATACGAACGAGAGAGAGACCATTGGGCATTGAATATATCGGTGATGGTGAGATTAGAAAGGCGCACCTCCACTCCTGCTCCATCAAAATCATTTTCAAAAAGATGCCCGACTCCGCGTCTGAAATAAAGAATTTTACCCTCCTTTTCTTTTACTGCAGGACCGATCACGGGGTCTTTACTCAGCTGAACGAGCCGTTTTTCTTCCTCCTGTGTTACCGGCAGAGTACCGCCAACAGGTATTTTCCCTCCTCCAGAGCCACCTCCACCTCCAGAGCCACCTCCACCTCCGCCACTGCCGGCCCCGCCTGTACTTGGAAGCGACCCGCCGCCAAATAGATTGTCAATAATGCCACCCCCTTCCCCGCCTCCTCTCCCACGGAGAAGAAAGAAATATACAAGAGCTCCAATAAGGAGAAGGACTACAGCTATGATTATTATTTTTGTGGTCCTCGACATAATAATTAGTTTGTTGAGGGGATATTTGGGATATTAAGATTAAGCTCGACAAGCGCCGGATTAATCGTGCGGAGTATGAAAACGGACCCGACGGCAAGCAAAAGTCCGATAATCGCATCGGTCATAATGCTTTTTGCTTCCCCTGTCTTTGATGGGTTTCCCCCGGATGCCATATATTGAATCGCTCCATAGGTGAACATTACAAACGCGGAACCAGCCGCAACAGAGAGAAGGAATGGGAAGAGAAATGGCGCATATTGTGCAATAGTGCTTACCTCTGTTGCGCCGGATCCAGGGAGAGGCGCAGAAAGTTGGTAGTTAAGTGAGGCGCCATTGGCAAAAGCAGGAAGAAGGAGGAGTAGGATGTGGCTATATATCTTTTTTATTAGGGTCATATTTTTTTATTCTGTTGCTGGTTCTGGGATGACGATATCGAGGTGTGCGCTACCAAAACGACGCACGGCGCCATTGTTTGTTGATGAGACCGATATATTCTGCGTTCCTCGCGCGCCCGCTTCAGTGGTGAGATGAAATAATCGATTTTGCGGGTCGGTGTTTTCAGTTTTGGTATTGTTTATCTTCCAGCTAAACTCAGTTGATTTGAGCTCGGAGAGCGGAAGGAAAAACGGTTCAACTTGTATTGTGATGCTCTCGCCACTACGCATGTCTGTTTTTGTAAGTGCACGAGCAAATCCAGTTCCGTAGAGAGAGTTGTATTCATAAAAGATAAGTTGATGGACGTATGTTTCAATATTGAAAGATTCCGTGTGCGAGACCTGTCCGGTGATACCAGATGCTTTGACCGTAATACGGTATGGAATTTTTAATAAATCAGATGTTGTAAGTTGATATGTATTTTTTCCTGTTCCCATACTTACCCGTACGCCATTGACCTCCCATTGAAAAATCAGATTATTGGCAGAGAGTTTTGATGCGCCGATACGTATATCCGGAATTGCGACAAAAGTAATGAATGATGATGATGTGGGCAACGCTTTTCCGCGGTACCAGGCAGGCGTATATCCGCTCGATGACCACGCGAGATGAATTTTTGATGGATAGACAGCTTTGCTTATTGTTTTCACTATGCCGCCAGCGAGTGTTATGGTAACCCGCAGTGAATCATCGCTCCCAAGAGGCCCAACGGTAAACTCATAGGATACCTCACCCTTCCCAGAAAGCACCGTTTGTTTATGCTGCTGCCATACAATCGATGCCCCCGCGAGCTCGACGCCTTGAGCGGCGACAACCGCGCGAACTTTTTCTCCCGGCTTCATCGAGCTTTTGTCGAGCACAATTTGCATATCAGAAAGCGGCCCACGTTCGGGGACTTTGAGCCCAAGGCGTTTTCCTTGAAGTATTTCGAGAAGAGATGTCGGCTGATCTGTTGGGAGGCCCAACGCCTCAAGAATCTTTTTGCGAAAATCAAGAACCTGTTCTTGGGTAGGCTGACTTTGCACTTGGTTATCTTGGGTCGGATACTCCGAGTCATCGGTATATCCGGAATCTTGCGCAAAACCCGTGATACTGAAAATCAAAAAGAGAGCAAGAGTGGCCCCAAATAGTATTTCTTTTTTCTCTCGCACGCGATTCATGTCCATGTTGTTATAGTGTTTCTTTGTGCCATTACCATGGTTACTGTTATTTTATCAGATTTATATACTGTTACGGAATGTATTACACATATATACGAATATCCTTTCCTATGCATAACTCTCCTCATACTCCAATTCTTCGTCTTCATACTCTTCATCAAGCGCCATAAGCTCTTGTGGTGTTTTTTCGTGTAGTGCTACTAATTGCCTCTCTGCCTTTCTTGCTTCCTTTCGAACGTCATACCACCACCAACAAACAAAAATTATGGTTAAGGGGAGTTCTTCAAACAATGGGAGCGCATCAAAGATAAAAAAGACCATCTTTAACCCCATCTTTTTACCCCAGTTTCCTCCTATGAGCATGTATATTATTGCGCTGACAAACCACCCCGGTATCTGTCCTAGGATTGGGATGAGGCCGATGCCAAGAAAATCCAGTCCGATATCCAGTAATCCATCTTTCAATATTGCAAGAAATATGACAAACATGAGTACTCCGAAAGCACTGCCCTCTTCAACCTTTCGTGTGAGTTTTATGGCAACTCGTGCCGCAAACTTTTCAACTTGTGCGCGAACAGAAATATAATCCCGCAGTCTGTTTTCATGCAATTCTCCGGCGTATGCTTGCTCGAGTGCCATTTGTTCTTCAGCGAGTGCCGCGCGCTCCTCTTCCTCATTTTTTACGGTTTCTTCCTCAGTGTGTCGCTCCTTGGCGGCTTCTGCGTAGCGGGTTTCTTCCTCTTTAAATTGCTTCTCTGCCGCCTCTCGATATCGAGTTTCGTCGATTATTGGTGACATATTATTGCTCTCCTTCCTTTGCAAGAGCGGCCTTTCCTTGTTTTACCGCAAGCAGTTCCTTGGGGTCCGATGTAATAATCTGGTGTTCCGTGTAGGAAGCCTGTATTTTTATCGCGATATGCTTAAGCCCCGCAAAAAAGATTCCTTCTCCCACATCCGATTCAAGAAGTAAAAACTTTTCTTCGTCCGTAAGGTTAAATATGTCCTGTACCGCATTGATTGATGCCGGGGATTGTTTGAGAAGCATCTGGATAGACGAGTTTGTGACGATTGGTTTTCCGTAGGGCGAGCTCATAAAGTCTGCGACATCCTGTGTAATTGTTGCGACACCAAGATAATATTTGCGAGCTCGCTTTGCCATGCCGTATAGAAATGAAGCGCTGTCCGCAGATTTCATAAGTACCCACGCCTCATCCACTACAAGAAGCCGTTTTTTGAGCGTACGCCGTACCGCAGCCCAGACGAAGTTGATGATGAGATACATCGCAACCGGCCTAAGCTCTTCTTCCATGTCGCGGACAGAGAAAACAACAAGCCGCTGGTTAATATTTACATTCGTCGGCTGATTAATGAATCCCGACCACGTCCCTTCCGTATATTTCTTGAGCCGCACGCCGAGACTTTCCCCTCCCTCCATATTTGTAAGCACGAGCGCAAGATCGGAAAGCGTCGGTGGGGTTGCATTGGCGAAGTCCATCTCCGGCGTTATGTCCTTTGACTGATAGGTTTCCGAAATCGCCCTGTCTATGATTGCATCTTCTTCGGCTGAAAGCCCACCGAGCATGAGCCGGAAGAGGCCGACAAGTCCTATAATATGAGATCTCAATACGTCTGATGGCGACTCGTCTTCGCGCGCGATAGGAAGTTCAAACGGATTAATATGATGTTTTGATGTGAGCGATATATTGAAATAACGGCCGCCCACAGATTCCGCAAGATACTCATATTCGCGTTCCGGATCAATAACAATGACGTCGGTATCAAACATGAGCGATCTTAAAATTTCGAGCTTCGCTGTATATGATTTTCCTGAACCGGATTTCGCAAACATAATTGAGTTATAATTTTCCATGCTGAAGCGGTCGAAGAGGACAAGTGAATTATTATGGCGATTGATGCCGTAGAGAATTCCCTTGTTTGAGGTAAGATCAAAGGAAACAAACGGGAACACGGACGATGCGGGCGACGAGTTAAAGAAACTGTGTACTGCAATTTTGTCGTCCCCAAACGGGAAGACCGACGTAATCCCCTCTTTTTGCTGAAAGAGTGCTGGTTTTGTATAGACAAGGCGGGCTTCAAGGAGCGATTTAATCTCTGTTTCCGCGCGGTTCAGATCCTCCATCGAGTCCGAATAAATCGTGATATAAATCGCAAACTGGAAGAGTTTCTCCTGCGCCTGCGTGAGCTTATCGCGGAGATCTTCGAGGTCTCGGTATGCAGTATCAAGCATCGGGTCGCGTACAAGCCCTTTCTCTTCGCGCCCGAAAATTTGCGATTGGACTTGCGCTACTTTTTTTCGAAGTTGGCGCATGACGATGCTCGTGTCTACCGGATGGATAAAAATTGAAATATCAAAAATCTTATCGAGATTGATTACCCCAGCAAACCAGTTTGTGGCCAAGTACCGCGGGTAGGCAAAAACAAAGATCGTTCGAGCAAGTTTTTCGCCGAGCCGGATAAAATTCGCGTTTACTTCGAGCGCCGTCGGCGCGATGATATCCTGAAGTTCAAGCACTCCCGACTGGTAAATCTCCTGCGGGAAGACCGGCAGAATATTAATATCGTCACTTTTCTTTGATTTTAGAAAATTACCTAGAAATCCCATGGCGTTATTTCCCCTGTTCTCCTTGCCGGCCGACAAATTCCGGAGCACCGCCCTTTCCTACAGACTCCTGGTTGTAAAGGCCGTAGTAGAGCTCAATCAATTCTTCAGTATTAAGCGGCACCGAGCGTACGCCGCACCTGGCAAGCCCGTCGATGACAACATTCGCTCTTTGTAAAAGCTGGAGGCGATATTCTTCGAATTTTTCTTCCGCGAATACACGTTCTTCTTTTTTCGATCTTCCACCAAAAAGTCCCCCGATGACTCCGGAGATGTCCGACGGCTTCTGGAATGAGACAAAGCCCGGTATAAACGGGACCACAATATAAAATGTTTTTGAAACGATGTTTGAACTCTCAACAAATTCTTTTACGAATGTAATATATTCACTGGTCTGAAGTTTCATGAGCTCATTCGTTTCTTGCTTTACGCGATCGCGAAGCGTGTCGAGATACGGCTCGATATTGAGTTTCCGGGATTGTATAAAAAACTGAATTGAGAAATCGAGCGAATTCAGGAAATTTTGATATTGAAGTATAATCGCGTCCTGTTCGGTTCCTGATTTGAGCGCGAAATTGAGACTGGACGCCATAATCACAACCCGGAGCGATTTATCTTTGAGAATAACAATGCCGTTTCTGATCTCCTCGATTGGGATCAGCTCTTGGGATGCTTTTGCTCGTGCGGTTGATGAGGGGGGCATTAGCGCACGACCTTACTTTTAATATCAAGCGACCAGGCAAGGTCTTTAAGTTTACTTTTGGTGAGTTTTGGGATGTACTGCTGTTCTGGTCCCGGGAGCATTGCCTTTGTTGCCTCTTTTTTCTCAGCACGCTTCCAGACATAAAAACGCGATTGCGTAACATGATTTACCGCGTTGTTAACGACCAGCACAAACGGCTGGCCGTTTACTTTCATGAATGCAAGAGAGAAGAAAAACCCGCCAAAAATTGCCGCGAGCGGCCAGAAGAGAAAACTCGGGAGTCTCAAGAACCACAAAATAACAACACAACTCGTTCCGCCTAGGATATATAAAAACTGTTTAACCGTAAGTGGGCCAAAAACCTTGTCTTCGATATCAATAAATTGTGGGACCTGAAATTGTTGCATATTTACCTAAATTTTAGAGCGAAGCGAATAAAATATAGCTGTAAATATGACAATCCCGCACCTTTATTACCTTTATAGGGCAAAGCAAGACGCGCGCGCGAATAGCGCTGTCTGTTTGTTGGCGAAGCGTCTTGCCAAGGATACATACTGTTTAGTTTTGGGTCTTCCATCATCGAATATTTATTGTAATAAAGGTGCGGGGCTGCATCTACCCGCCTAAATTTTTGTGTAAAAATTTAGGCGGGTGAATTAAATTTGCTCATGATACGGGTCATTTGGTTTGAATGCTTGTTGTGTGGCGGGTTTTGGCGGCGGTGCTTGAGTTGTTTGCTGGGGTAGTACGTTTGCTGCCGGCGTTGGTGGTGTTTGCGTTAGAGGAGCGGTTTGCGTGGTTGGCTTTTCTTGTGGTGTGGGTTGCTGTTGGCTTGCAAATGTTTTTATAAATTCAGGCGCAGGCGGAATTTTTTCCTCAACGTGCTGTTTTTCTTCCGTGGTTTGGGCTGTGCCTTGCGGGAAGATCATAGGCGGGACGATATCGGGTTTCTTCGCGCCCTGCGCAAATGAAACCGGCCGCTGTGGTATTGGTTTATGTTGTTGTTCGTCCGGCATCTCCACTCCTGACTCCTCAACATTATGAAGCGCCGACATGTGCTCGCGGATCGGCAGGAATATTGTTTTATTTAATTCCTCAATTATTTCATTTGCCTTTGTTCCCGAAAGACCGGTTGAGCGTATAATTTGCCCCTTAAAATCGTTTGGATGCGTCATCCCGAGCATGAAATAACCAACTTCATCCGCAAGCGCCCCGATTTTATCGATAAGAAGACCATACTTTCTCCCGAGCTCCTCAATTTTATCCGCGCTTGCTTCTGCAAACATCGCGTCTTTCACTGCCTGCGGCAGTTTTTCATATCTTTTAAGTAATTCTTCTTTATCGTGCGCCATGTGGTTGCTTTAGTAATTATTCTTATTACGACTCATTATTTATTTTCTTCTAACTCTCTATGCGTGTGTTCCAGCTCTGCCTATTCTTCTTGTGTTCGCGCCCCGCCACCGAATCCTTCCGATGGGGTAATTATTGGTGATTGTTTTGGCGCGTTGGCTCCCCCGTCTTTTTCCCGTTTTCGCTCTTGCCCGTAGTCGCTTGGGCGCAGTACTTGCCCGCTCTTCAGGCGGTCGATAATGATTACTCCGCCAGGAGAAGAATTAAGTCTATTGTATAGTTTTGGATTAACCGCCTTGAGTCTTTCATCTCCCTTCGCGCGTTCGAGGAGCTCTCCCATTGCTCTTGCTTCCTCTGCATTTGATACGGTCCTCCCAACGTCGCTTATTGAGAAGTTGTTGATGATATGGTTTTGAATCATAGAGTCTTTTCGTACTGCTTCTGGCTTGAGGAACTCCTTTTTCTCCTTGTTAGAGAGTCCGTTCAAGAAGTTATCAGCTTCTCGTTGTTTTTCGAGCTCTCCTTTTTGATCATGGCCAAGAATTTTCATCGCTGTTGCGATATTTCCAGATGCGACGGCAACCTGCTGCTCATATTTCTTTGATGGGTCTGTCGCGTGGATTGCTTTTGCAAAGTTAACCTGGTCTTTTTCACCCATTGCTTGTGTGAATTCACGGCGTTTTTTCTCATCCTTCATGCCTTCCCATAGATCTGCTTTTGCCCGTGCGTTGAGCGTTCTTGACATCGATGCGGCTGCCTTTGCCGGCAGATCTTTCGCGAGTGCCGCTTGACTTTTTGCAGTCGCCTCCCGATCTTTCTGTGCAAGTCTTACCGATGCCGCAAGAGGAGAGCTAATCGCTCGTGCAAACGGCCGGACAACTGCCCCAATGACAGGCGTTCTCACGTTGGACGTTACTCTCAATGCGCGTTCTGAAATCGGAGCTATGGCTCTATTGAGGTATGACCCGCCTTTTCTCATCGTTCCTTTTGCAAAGCCCTGCGCCATACTTGATCCATACGCCCCCATTTGTTTTGCAACAACGAGAGACATCATCATAAGAATGCCAAGGAAAACATACGACAGCATTATATTTGCTTTTTGTACGACAACCGACTGTCCTATCTCATACCAGCTTGCAACACTTGCGTTGAGCTGGGTGCCCATGAGTTTTTCGACCGCACCCTTATTAATCATGACGACGACAAGATAGAGCATAAACATATATGCTGGGTAAAAAAACACTTGGTTCATGAGCGTGTTTATCCACTTGCTGAAATATTGGCGGGTTTGAGGGAGGGTTGCAAAGAGAAACGCGAAAGGAGCAAGAACCATAAGAACCCAAATAGCAGTAATCCGAAAGATGAGCAGTACTGTTCCTGAAAGAAGTACGAAAATAGCAATACAAATAAGAATAATGCCTGCAATAATCGATATGAGGACATTTATGAGCGTGTCGATTGTCATCGAAGTAGCATCGCCACTATTTGCTGCTGCCTGTTGGTTGCCAACTTCATATACTTTGTAGGGATTTAGCCCTCGAACCATGGCACCGGAAATATCATGCCCCATCATCCCTGTCCCTGGGATTATTTCAGTTTCCCCGCCGATGTTTAAGTAAAACGTATTCCCGAGAACGTTACCGGCATCAACAATAACACCAGTCAGCGCAAGACTGAAATTAATGAGAAGGGCGGAAATAATAAGGCGCGGGAGGAGACCCTTCCAGTTAAATTGATCTATACGGAGAATGGTCCCGATTGAAATAACGAGGAGTACGAAAATATAAAAGATATTTGAGACATCGCGCGCGATCAGCCAACCAGTTTCCACAAATGGCTGATCTTTAAATGCCTGATTTTGAAGCATGATGATGAGATTAAAGAATTGTCCCACAATGCCGAGGAGCCATCCGAAAAAGCTAAGCCCAAGGTATCCCATAAACACAGTCCCCTTGAGAATACAGCCAGTCAGGGAAAAGTGGAGAAGATCCGGCCAGCAGTAAATTCCTGTCGGCGCACTGCGACCAGCCGTTGCTTCAATAAGAGGACCGAGACCCGGGAAAATACGGTCTCCTACTATAGTTGCTACTCCTGCAAAAGCAGAGCGAGCTTGAAGTCCGAATACAAGCAAAAGACAGATAATCGTTAAGACAAGTTTTAGTTTTTTATGAGATCTAAGAATCATGATTATCGTTAGGGGGCTACCAGAGACTAGTCGTATTAAAGCTAGATAAGCCAGTTTGAATAGCTTCTTGAACAAATTGTTCAGCAATTGCCGTAATGATTTCGGTAAGCTCGTCGGCCTGGACGATCGTGTCAATATCCGTATTTGTAGCGCGCGATGTCCGGTCTGCAGTTGTTTTTGCCGGAGTTTGCGTTTTATAGCGGTCGCACCCGGGCGATGAACCATCCGAACTCACACAGCCGTTGTTAGCATCCCCCTGGACTGGCAGGAATCCGTCGCCCCAAAGACTTTCAAGAATTTTGTTGTTAGTGGTCTCCTGTGTTTTTGCTTCTTCCTGCTCAAGCGCAAGAATCATAAATCCGTATGGATTGTTTGGCGCAAGACGCGCCTTTTGCAGATTGTCCCATCCGCCAGCCGAAAAGTCGTTATACGAAGCCGCAAGGTTGTTTACGGTGCACTGCCCGCGGCGCGCAAATCCTTTGATCCCAGTGATATCTACATCAGCCGATATGCCGATTCGCGGTATGATATCATAGATATCAAGCGCGAACTCTCCACAAAAAATATTGCCATTGAGAATTTGACTCTTGAGATCGTCAAGGAACTGTCCGGCACCGATATCCGCAAATTGGCCAAAAAATGTTGCGGGGTCTTCGATAAAAAGAGGTGCTCCGCCGCTCCATCCCTTACTAACCCAGCTTAGGGCATTGTTTTTTACAGCTTGAATCGCCACTCGCATTGCCAGATCTGCAATCCCATCCCACGAAATATTCGTAAGCGAAGTGAGAATATCTGTGAGACTCAAGCCAGTCAGAAAATACTCTTTTGACTGAAACCAGCCTGGAGATCCAGTAAGACTCGGCGTAGACATATTCATCTGTGGGGCAGACCCGCTTAAGCCGACGTCCCACACGGGGACAACCGCAAAAGCCGTTTGCGTACCGAAAACAAAAAGAAAGATGATTGGCAGAAGAAATTTCCAGTAATTTTTTTGTGAGACTCGTTTCATATTCTATATCCGTTTAAAATATTCCTGGAGTTCATACCCAGGTTCCGATGCAAGGAACACGATATTATATTTCTGCGAAATATCTCTCATCCCATAGATGAGCGCGATACTCCGCATAATCTCTTCGCCATAGGTTTGTAGCCCTGCAACCGCAACAAGCGGGTCTGTGTTCATGAGAGCAAGTTGCATGAGCGAGAGACCTGTATTTGCAAATGAATTGACCAGTTCCACATGAAAGCTTGTCATCTCTTCGGGGACACTCGTGTTTTTTAAATCATTGGCCGCGTCAGCATAGCGCTTTGAAAATATTTGAAAATCGCCCGTAGCGCTCTCAAAGTCAATTTTTTTCTTTGAGAGATCGTCAAGAAGTGCAGTCTCGCTGTCATACTGTGCGCCGGCTGGTCTTCCGGTGAAATTTTCTTGGGTTATTCTTCCTATCTCATTGAGATATACGCGCACCGACGCATCCTTTCGGATTTTTACATCTTGTGCCTTATATATATCCTTTGTTTCGGATGCTATTTTATCTAAATTAAATTTTGCTTCTTCGGAGATTTTTTTGATATCTTCCTCGGAGGCCTGTTGAGATGCGATAAGAGGGAAGGCCGATCTAAGAAATGCGTCGGTAGGAAGCGCGACGGAATTCTCATTTTTAGCCTCTTGGCCGACAATTTTTGACTGTTTGAATATGTATGATGCCGGCGCGCTCGATGTCATGGTCGGGCCATTTGTTGCCGCAATAGATTCGGGCGGTTTTGTGCGCGGGGGTTGCTCTTTACTTTTTGCTACCAACCATAAACCGGCTCCGGAAATGGAGATACTCGCGACCAGCACTATAAGCCGTTTTGATGGTAAATAACTCAAAAGTACGGCGGGCAGTTTCCGCCACATTCATTGTATCACGATAACTGTGCATCTTTTGTGGATAAAGCATTACTTTCCGGTGTATAATGACTGCGTATGCTCGAAGGAAGCAATCAGTTTTTTGCTCTGACGCTTGCGGCGCTTCTTTTTGTCGCAATTTTTCTTATTGCGTCTCCGCCGCGCATCGATCGGGCAGGTACAAATCTTTCTCTCCCGCGAGACAACGTGCAAGGTGACGGTACTCAAAATAAAAATAATACTGGCGGTGTGAGTGAAATACAAAAAGGTCAAGGAACTGGTGCGGAAACTTTATTAAAACCGTTTGAGCCGATTACAAATATTTTTAATACGCCGCCACTATCTATAAAACCTCCGGTACGTACGTTGAGCGACGCAGAATTATTCCCTCAGCTTTTCCCTCAATTTTATCTCGACCAGCTTATCGCGATGCGGCGGCACTTTGTTGATTGGGGCTGGATGCCACCAGACTCGCCGAGCGCGATCACAAACGAACAGGAGATGTATGCGTTCATTGGGCGCCTCCTGGACGTAGCTATAGCGAAAAACTTTTATCCTGCCAGTCGCGTCCAAGAGGCCCGCGATTCACTCAAAAACTACGAAGCATTTATTCAAAAGAAAAAAGAAGCGATTCGCCGCCAGCAAGCGTCTGTCTACCGAAGTTTTGATCTCATTGACCCCGAACGCGAGCCGATTACTGCGGGGTATCTCGCGGGCGTGTTTCCGTTTTATCCGATGACAGCAAGCGCACAATCAATCGACGGTATGTGGGAGACTTCCCCGCTTTGCTACAAAGCGTTTGATTCCTCAAACACGACTGTAGGAGTTGATTTGTATTCATTCTGTTGTAACTGTGGAATTAAATTTTATGGATACGTTCCTGTTTTTATGGAGAACTGCACAATTGCGTATAAAGAGGTGTGCGATGTACAGCTCGGATGTCTCAATGAAACGTGCGAGGGGTATAGAGGCAATGCAATTTGGGATGGAATGTTTGGTGGGACAACAGGCAATACCGCGCCACTCACCTATAAATGCGGGTGCGATGAGCCCGAGAAAGTACACCAAAATCAACAGCAAGATTAATTTTGTTTTTTATTCCGTTAGAAATAATACCCCGCCGCTCTCTGCTTGCCCGCCCGTGGCAGGCTTAGGACAATTCACGCATAGTCTTCAACACCCCGCGCGAATTTCTGACGGGATTTTATTATCTTTACCCACTCCCCGAGAGAAAGCTCCTCGGGGCGTTTTTGTGAGTCGGCGCCTATTGATCGCTTGAGCATTTTCCGTTTTTGTGAGAATGCCTTTTTTGTAATTTTAAAAAATGTCTTCGGGAGGATATTGTTTTTTTTGAAAAACGAATCGTTTATGTCGGCGATATGAATAATCGCGGAATCGACGCGCGGGGCTGGATGAAACGCGCCGCGCGGAATTTTTGCGATATAGGACGGCGTCCCGAATGCTTGTACCGAAAGCGCCAAAAGATTCATATCGGGCGGGCGCGCGGTTATGCGTCGCACAACTTCGTGCTGGATCATAAGCGTCATGCTACGCGGCCGCGGCGCACCTTCGAGATATATTCGTAAAAACCGGCTTGTCAGATAATAAGGTATATTGGCGACGACAATGAAGCCGTTATCCTTTAGTTTCAATGCTTTTTTGGGTATTTGGAGAATATCCCCTTCGACGATGTCGACGTTTTTTTTGGCTTTATATTCTTGCGCGAGGTACTCAACGAGTCTTGAGTCTTTTTCGACTGCGATTACTCTATGCGCGCGCGTTCCAAGCTCGCGCGTGAGAATGCCGGTGCCCGGGCCGACTTCAAGGACAATATCTTTTTTTGTCGGCCGCGCGGTTTCCAGTATAATCCCGAGCGCGCGACGCGAAGAAAGAAAATGCTGGCCCATCAGTTTGTTCGGTCTCATGTTATTTTTTAAAAGATTGATATTTCATCTTCTCCAGTACTAAAATGTTCAAGCGCATTTTCAAGCGTGCTTTCTGGGAGTTCGGACAGGAACCGCGACGGGTCATTGTACGAAATATCTCCGTAGATCATCCGTCGGCGCGCAAGCGTGATAAGGAGAGATTCTTTTGCGCGTGTGAGCGCGACATAAAATAGCCGACGCTCTTCTTCCACTTCCGATGGCGATTCGGAAAGCGAATGAGGAAAAAGTCCCTCTTCCATCCCAGCGATAATAACAATCGCAAATTCGAGTCCCTTTGCCGCGTGTGCCGTGAGAAGCGTTACCTCTTCGCCGCGCTCGCTGATTTCGCTGTCGCGCGTCATGAGCGATGCTTCAACGAGAAGTTTTGCGATTCCTTCCGGAGGTTCTTCGCCGTCAAATTTTGTAGCGACTGATACAAGCTCTTCTATATTCTCCCAACGATCTTCCTCGAGTTTGTTGCCTTTGTAATATTTTTCAAACCCCGCATCCTTGAGAATCGCCTTGAGCGCGTGCGACGCTTTTTTTGTCCCGATGTGATTTTTTGTCTTTTCGATAACGCTTTCAAATTTTTTTATTTTGTCGCCATCCTTTGCGGGGATTGGGGCGCCTCCCACATACTTTACCATCAGTGCTTTGCCGATGCCGCGCGGCGGCGTATTCACGATCCGTTTTTTTGCGATGATATCGTCTGGGTTCTGGGCGCAGCGGAGATAGGCGAGAATATCCTTGATTTCCCGCCGCTCATAAAATTTTACTCCTGCAAATAGACGGTACGGGATTTTTTTCTTGAGGAACGCTTCTTCAATCGCGCGTGATTGCGCGTTTGTACGGAAGAGAACTGCGATTTCTCGCGCCGGCGTTCCTTCTTCTTCCAAGTATTCTATATAATTAGAGATGAACGCCGCTTCTTGGCGCTCGTCTTCCAAAACCATAAGACGGATGCGATTGCCGCTTTCTTTGCTCGACCAAAGATTTTTTTCTTTCCGTTCTTTGTTGTGCGCGATTACCGCGTTTGCCGCTTCGAGAATGATTTTTGTTGAGCGATAGTTTTCTTCAAGGAGAATGACGCGCGTTCCCGGCCAATCGTATTCAAACTGGAGGATGTTACGCCAATCCGCCCCCCGCCACGAATAGATTGCCTGGTCGACATCGCCCACAACCGTAATATTCCCGTGAGACCGCGCAAGCGCGCGGGAAATGGCATATTGCGCCCGATTCGTGTCCTGGTACTCGTCTATATGGACATATTCCCAGCGCGATTCGTAATATGCGCGGGCTTCCTCCGAGGAATCGAGCAAAAAAACCGTTTTTAAGAGAAGATCGTCGAAATCGAGGCTTTTGGATTTGTAGAGGCGCGCTTCGTATGCGGCGTAGATGGTGGCAAGATTTTTTTGATACGGACTATCGCCAGTCCCCGATTCAAATGAGCGGACATCCATAAGCTCGTTTTTGAGGCGGGAAATTGTTGCCCGGATTCGCTGTGGCGGGTAGGAGTCTGGGTCAAGCTCAAGTTCCTTTATAATATCCCGCATAACCTGGCGGGAATCCTCTTCGTCAAGGATGCTAAAGGTCTTTGGGATACCTATCGCTCGGCCATGTTGTTTCAAAATGGATGCCCCAAGAGCATGAAAAGTACCTATAAACGGCAAGCTTCCCTCGTGGATCGATAGCCTCTCCTTATGAAGAAGCCCAAAAATCCGCTCTCTCATCTCTTCGGCGGCTTTATTGGTGAAGGTAACGGCAAGTATACGGTCTGGCTTCACCCCCTCGTATATAAGGTAGGCTATTCGGTGGGCGATTGTCTTGGTTTTCCCTGACCCGGCACCCGCAACTATCAAAATAGGGCCATTTTTTGACAAAACAGCCTCTGTCTGGTGTTCATTGAGTCCATCAAGTATAGTCACCCATGTATCCTACCATAACCCCAAAAATGCCAAAAACCCTTATTTTATAAGGAGAATCTGTTTCCACAGGATTATTGAAAAATAAGCCTTGCCATGCTATCATGATATCCGTGGCAGACAGTATAGCCGAATAGCCCATTTTTACTGGTTTCGAGGATACTCCCCATTGCATATCGAATCCTATAGAAAATCGTATAAAAGCCCAACGCAAAAACTTCTTCCCCAAAAGAAGTTTTCAGGTTTTATAGTGGCAAGTGCCATTTTTTTGGCATTTTTTACCCCCGCAAGTGCCCATGCCTTCAGTCTTACCTCTTTTTTAAAAAATCTTTTCTGGAGCAACGACGAAGCCAGCGCAAGTGCCCCCTCCCAGGAGGAAAAACCATTTCCATTTTTGTCGCCCATTGTGAATTCGGATCCTGTATATGCCCAAGGCGGCTCTGACATTCAATTTGTCGATGAGACGGCAATTATGTCGGCAGTCGGCCCCATGGGGAGCATAGCAGACGTTACGGAATCAAATACATTCAAGATCTCCACGTACACCGTTAGAAAAGGCGATACCCTCTCGCTTATTGCAAAAACATTTAACGTGTCTGCTTCAACGATACGGTGGGCAAA
>Ga0209542_10010716_pt1 | contig 16457 bp, 16 predicted proteins | sample RifCSPhighO2_01_FD_184028 | JGI IMG/M metagenome (GOLD analysis project Ga0209542, IMG submission 184028) | Soil microbial communities from Rifle, Colorado - Rifle CSP2_plank highO2_0.1 (SPAdes) (version 2) | ecosystem: Environmental > Terrestrial > Deep subsurface > Rock core/Sediment ...
TTACATCGTTCCCCAATTTTCTTTGCTTTTCAGTCTCTTTGTTCTTTATAATCCTGCGCAGGGTCATGGCGCGCATCACCTCCTTTGACTTTACGCGCTTTTTGAACATGCGCTGCTTGGCTCCCTTTAGAATGCCGCTCTCTTTCAGGCGCTTGGTAAAACGCCTGATCAAGGATTGGTTTGTTTCCCGTTCGTTTTTTGTGATTTCAAACTTCATAACGTATCGCTTCTCGCAATTTCAGCTAGAAGATGGAGATGTATATGGTCTACAACCTGCCCTCCTTCCCTGCCTACATTGATCTGCAGTTTGTATCCTTTCAGGTTATGCTGTCTTGCGACCTTTTGGCTTGTGAGTATTAATTCGCCCATTAATTCTTTGTCCTCAATTGCAACGTGGTCTATGGAATGGATGTGCTTTTTAGGGATGATAAGAAGATGCAAAGGGGCCTTGGGCTTAATATCGTGAAACACAAGAAACTTCTCGTCCTCCAGCACAATATCTGCTGGGATCTCTTTTCTCACAATTTTGCAAAAAAGGCAATCCATGGCTACTTGCGCAACCGTGACTTTAACTCCTCTACCACCCTATTCATTTTCACGGTTTCCTGCTCACCAGTATCCATTTTCCGTATAACAATGGTGTTGTCTAACACCTCTCTTTGGCCAAGGATAAGGGTATACGCAACTTCAAGCTTGTCTGCCCTGGCAAGCTGGGTTCTTAAAGAATCCCTGCCCAAGGCTTCTGCTATGTTGATCTTTGCCTTTCTCAATTCTTCCAAAAGCTTCAAGGATTTCTTCTTGGGAAGATCTCCCAGCTGCGCAAGAAAAACCTTGGGAGCAGGTTCCTCTGCGGCAGGAAGCTGCTTCTCTTTCATCAACGCAATGATGCGCTCTACTCCGGCAGCGGCTCCAACCGCGGGAACGTCCTTCCCTCCCATTAATTTTACGAGGGCGTCATATCGTCCTCCTCCCACAAGCGCGCTGCGCTGTACCGTTTGAGCCCCTTCTTGATCCTGCTTCACAGAGCTCTCAGAAAAGATCTCAAACACGGTTTTGGTGTAGTAGTCCAAGCCGCGCACCAGATACGGGTCTAAATGATACGGCAAATCAGCCTCATCTAAAAACTCCAGCAAGGATTTAAAATGCGTCTTGCATTCTTCGCACAGGTGATCGATCACCTGCGGCGCCTGCGACTTTACCCGCTGGCACTTTTCTTCCTTGCAGTCCAAGACGCGCAACGGGTTCTCTTTGATCCGTCTCCTGCAGTCCGCGCACAAAGAGTACTGGCGCGGCCGCAGAAAGTTCACCAAAACCTTCTTGTAATACGGCCTGCACTGGTAGTCTCCAATGCTGTTGACCTCAACTACCAAGTGGCCGAACTTCAGCTCCTTGAGAATGGTGTAGAAAATCTGTATGACCTGGGCGTCAATGGCAGCTGACTGCTCTCCAAACACCTCAAAATCAAACTGGTTGAACTGACGGTACCTGCCAGCTTGAGGATGCTCGTAACGGAACAATGGCCCGTACGTATACAGCTTTACTGGCTGGGGCCAGGAGAACATGCCGTGCTGTATGAATGCTCGCACAATGCCTGGAGTAAATTCAGGGCGCAGGGCTAAGGCATCTCCCCCCTTGGTTTTAAAGGCGTACATCTGCTTCTCTACAATGTCTGTGGTAAGTCCCGTTCCTTTCTCATAAAGTTCGGAATGCTCAACCATGGGGGTATCTATCTTTGAAAAAGCATAAAAATGCGCTATGTCATTCACCGCGTCCCATATCCTCGTAAAATACGGCTGGTCTTCTCCAAGCACGTCGTGCATGCCCGTAGGAGCCTGCAATCTTGATTTTTTTGCCATAAAATTATTGCGTGTTGACTAATTCCTCAAGCGCATCTAATGAAAACACCTTCCAGAGCATTCTGCCTACAATGTACTGCGCAGCTAATGGACCCCAGCTTCGCGAATCAGAAGAGAAATCTCTGTTATCCCCCAGCATAAAGTACTCACCCTCCTTTAACTCCACTTTTACGGATCCCGGGGTGCGCAGAGATCCTAAGTATTCTGTTTCATCGAGTACGGACGCATCCTTGGTATCTGCGCTGTATATCACCACCTTGCCATCTTTGATCTCAATGGTCTCCCCAGGAAGCCCCACTATTCTTTTAATGAAGCGCTGGGAGGGGTCATACGGGAACTTTAGAACAATAACATCTCCTCGAACGGGCTCTTGGAACCTATACGAAAGCTCATCTACAATAAGGTAATCTCCGTTATGGAAATTAGGAACCATAGAATCTCCCTTCACTAAAAAGGGCTGGAATACATACATTCGTAAAGGAACCACGATAAGCGCGGCCACAACGCCTATCTTCGCCAACTCCCACACAAAAGAAACAATGCCTCTCACCCCGATAGTGTCAGGTCGCGGTCTTGATATCGCAACACTGAACAATTATACTTATATGTTGTGTGTGACATATATACTACGATTGTGAAATCCTTGGAAGCGACCGCGGACACTATCGGGGCTCATACTTTGCTATCATACCAGAATTTCCCTCTTTTACAAGCCCCGAGTATAATAGAAACATGATGCTTATCGTAGGACTTGGCAATCCAGGAGAAGAATATCAAAAAACCCGGCATAATGCAGGCTTTATGGCGTTGGATGAATTCCAAAAAAAACACAGCTTCCCCGACTTTAAGCTTTCAAAAAAACACTCTTCATTAGTCTCTGAAGGCATCCTTAACCAGGATAAGGTCGTACTGGCAAAACCCCAGACGTTCATGAACAACTCCGGCAAGGCCGTTGCCTCCTTAGTTAAACTAAGTTTAGGAAAACTTAGTTTAACTCAGGAACTAGTCGTCGTGCATGACGACATTGACATCCCGCTTGGGAAAGTAAAGGTTTCGAAGGGATCAGGGTCTGCAGGACACAAAGGAGTAAAATCCATTATCCAAGTATTGGGGACAAAAGACTTTACCAGGATACGCATTGGCATTCAGCCTGCAGCGGGAAAACCAAAAAACGTAGAAGACTTTGTGCTTCAAAAGTTTTCTCCAGGTGAACTTCCTCTCCTGCAAAAATCCATTGAAGATTCCTGCGCCCAACTCCTCAATCTTCTTCAAAGGGAATAAAACATACACCAAGCAAATACTATTATACTTTCAAGTATAATAGTGTGCATACAAAAGAAAAAGCCGAGAGAGTGGGGTAAAACCATCACGCCTCGGCATAGCTCGTCATAGGCGGTAATCCACCACCAAAGGGATGCTTGGAGCTGCCCAGTGCACCAGTTGAGCGCACCTTTTGCCCACATAGATACAAACTGGGCCTTGTTTGGTTGTAAGGTCTAGACCTCCCTTGATCACAGCATTGTTAAAAACAGTGAAGTGCAGTGCACCTCCAATAGTGGCACCACTAAGCGTCAGACTACCATCAACCCTAGCCTCATCAAGTATCAAGTCACCCTTGATGGTGGCATTTCTTAGGTCTATGCCCGAACCAATTCTGGCGCATTGAAGAAATAGATTCCCTTCAATCGTCACCCTATTGAGATCTAGACCACCCTTGATGACAGCACTATTGAGATTCAAGTCACCCTTGATGGTGACGCCCTCGAGATCTACAGTACCCCCGACCTTGACTCTCCAAAGATCTAGGCCACGATCCAGGCTGCCCGGACCAGCGATGACAGCATTCCGAAAAAAGATGCTGGCGAAAACGTACTTATGAAAATCTCGAGTTCCCTTCTCGATTTCCGATCGAAACCTTTGATGCGTTAAAGGAACTGCTCGTTGAGTCATCAATCCCTCTTTCTTCGCTACTGTATGATTGACTCCCCGTGTTATCATCGGTATACTTCAAACGAATGGAAGTGTCAACTCAGCTGGATAGAATATTACTAGTGGCGATAACCCCATATTTTTTAGAAAAGGGCAATGTTTGGTTTGAGGAAAACTTTGCAAAAATAGTAGAGGCGCGCAAAACCCAAGTATTCTTTCAAGAGAACACGCTCTTGCTAGAAAAAGACCAAGAATACTCCCTATCCGAACTCTTGAGAAAGCTAGATGAGTTGGGATATGAGAAGGTGTTTGAAGTGCGAGATCCAGGAGAATTCATGCACTTAGGAGGTCACGTTGAGGTATTCCCTGTCAATTCCTCAAATACCATACGCATAGAGTTTCTTGGGAACAAGATAGAAACTATAGAACGGCTAGAAAAAACCGCAGACGAAGAAGTGTCAAAGAATATCTTAAAGAAACGCCTCAAGTCCCAAAAACTATTCTCTGACATTAAAAACCTAAAGGAAGGAGAGTATCTAGTACACTTAGATCACGGCGTTGGCCGTTTTGCTGGCATGCAGGAATTACAACAGGGTCAGCACTACTATACTATAGAGTATGACAGTCAAGACAAACTCTTTATTCCCGTAGGACTAGAACGAAAACTATCCCGGTATGTAGGTTTTGGCGAACCGCATATCTCCAGACTAGGCAGTCCTTTCTGGTCAAAAACAAAACGAAAGATAAAAGAAGAGGTAGAAAAACTCGCCCAGCAACTGTTAGACCTGTACGCGCAAAGAGAAGTTACCTCGCGCCTTCCCTACCAAGAGCCAAGCATACTTTCAGAACACGTTGCCACATCATTCCAATATGAGGAAACCCCAGACCAGGCGCAGGCCCTGCAAGAGATCAGCAAAGATCTGGAACGCGCAGAACCAATGGACAGGCTTCTATGCGGGGACGTGGGGTTCGGAAAAACCGAAGTTGCGTTGCGGACTATGGTAAGGGCGGTAGAACAAGGATATCAGGCAGCGCTTCTGGCTCCCACCACTATACTTGCATACCAGCACTTTCAGAACTTTACAGAAAGAATGAAGGGGCTGCCCGCCCATGTTGTATTGCTTTCCCGCCTTCAGACAGAAAGAGAGCAACAAATAGCTTTAGAAAAAATCCATGCAGGCAAAGCAGACCTTGTAGTGTCCACACACCGCATCCTTTCTTCTGACGTGCAATTCAAGAACCTTGGCCTTCTGGTCATAGACGACGAACAGAGATTTGGAGTAAAACAGAAAGAGAAACTACGGGAATTGCGAACTTCTTTAGACGTTCTTTCTTTGTCTGCCACCCCCATACCCCGCACCCTGTATATGTCTCTGGCTTCTTTAAAGAACATCAGCGTCATACAAACTCCTCCTGAAGGAAGATTCCCTGTGCATATAGTAGTGCAAAAGAGAAACGAAAAGGTCATACGAGAAGCCATAGCAAAAGAACTCTCCCGCCAGGGACAGGTATACTATTTGCACAACCGCATCGGAACTATTGGGCTCATAAAGAAACGTCTCGAGGGTCTCGTTCCCAAGGCGCGCATTGGCATAGTGCACGGGAGGCTGCAAGAACGAGAGCTCATAAAAGTCATGGACGAGTTTAAGGATAGAACGTATGATGTGCTGATTGCAACCACTATTATTGAGAACGGACTTGATCTTCCCAATGTGAATACCTTGGTTGTAGAAGACGCAACAAAGCTCGGGCTTGCACAGGCCTATCAGATACGGGGACGAGTCGGGAGATCTCACACCGAATCTTTTGCATACTTTTTGCACGGAGCAAAACTAGAAGGCAAAGCAAAACTGCGCCTTCAAGCGCTAAGTGAAGCGGGGGCTCTGGGGTCAGGCTACCACATTGCCTTGAGAGATATGGAGATACGGGGAGCAGGAAATATTCTTGGCAAAGAACAATCGGGAAACGTAAACGCGGTAGGACTCAACCTCTATTGCCAAATGCTGGCAGAAGCTGTAGAAAGGTTACGAGCATAGAATACAAACAAAAAACAAGGTACAGTAAACGTATGAAATTCATTGTGGTGGAAAGTCCAACAAAAGCAGTTACCCTAAAAAAGTTTCTAGGAAAAGAATACGAAGTCCAATCCTCATTGGGGCATATTCGCGACCTCCCAAAAGACAAAATAGGCATTGATACCGACAACAATTTTACTCCTTCCTACGTCATACCCACAAAGGCGCGCAAAACCGTAACCAGCCTGAAAAACTTCGCAAAAAAAGCAAAAGAAACCATTCTCGCAACCGACGAGGACAGAGAAGGAGAAGCCATTGCCTGGCACATTGCAGCAGTGCTTAATTTAAAAGACCCAAAACGAATCGTATTCCACGAAATCACAAAGGAGGCAATTGTTGAAGCACTCAAACACCCAAGGGCTATAGATATGAATAGGGTGGACGCACAGCAGGCACGACGCATTTTAGATAGACTCGTAGGATACAAACTTTCTCCATTTCTTTGGAAAAAGATATCGCGAGGATTGTCTGCCGGACGAGTACAATCAGTTGCTGTGCGTCTTTGTGCCGATCGCGAGCGGGAAATTCAGGCATTCAAACCCCAAGAATACTGGAGCATTGAAGCTGTTCTGGAAAAAGACAAGAAAGAATTTCAGGCCATACTTATACAATACGCAAAGAAAGCTATTTCCAAACTCACCATCACAACACAGAAAGAGGCTGACGACATCTTAAAGACTCTACAAGATGCAGAATACCGGATAGAAGGGGTAGAGAAACGGGAAACACGGCACAATCCCCTTCCCCCTTTCATGACTTCGACCCTGCAACAAGAAGCATCAAAGAAACTGCGCTTTACCGCACGGACAACCATGTCTGTTGCCCAGCACCTATACGAAACAGGATTCATCACCTACCACCGCACAGATTCTGTGAACCTTTCTGAGTTCTCTCTCCAAGCCGCAAAAACATACATCATAAATATATATGGAGAGAATTACTGGCCAGGATCTCCAAGGGCATTCATGACAAAATCGAAAAGTGCCCAAGAAGCGCACGAAGCAATCAGGCCAACATACCCTTCAGAAAACCCAGAATCTTTGAAGGTTCAAAAAAGGCTAGACCCTCGCAGCTTCAAACTCTATGATCTTGTATGGCGGCGCTTTATGGCGTCACAAATGAGCCAAGCTATTCTTGATCTTGCCAAAGCTGAAATCTCGGCGAAGGATGCTATTTTTACTGCCACAGGCCAGACGCTGAAGTTTGATGGATTCTTAAAGATATACCCCATGAAGTTTGAGGCAAAAGAACTCCCGGCACTTCAAAAAGATGATACTGCACGCTTGATCAGCTTAAGCCCGCTCCAGCACTTCACCCAACCCCCTGCGAGATTCACCGAAGCTTCTCTGATAAAAGCATTGGAAGAGCACGGCGTTGGAAGGCCTTCTACCTATGCCCCTACCCTTTCTACCATTCAAGACCGTGGATATATTGAAAAAGATGAGCAAAAGAGATTTAAGCCAACCGATCTTGGGTTTACGGTCAATGATGTATTGGTACAACATTTCCCCCAAATAGTTGATATTGCCTTTACCGCTGACATGGAGGAAAAATTAGACAAGATAGCGCAGGGAGAAAAGGAATGGGTTCCCACCATAAAAGAATTCTATGTGCCTTTTGAAGAAAATCTCAAAAAGAAATACGAAGAAGTTTCCAAGAAAGATATCATCACGGAAACCACGGAAAAAACGTGCCCCACATGCAAATCCCCCCTTATAGTCCGTATGGGCAGATTCGGGAAATTCTATGCCTGCTCCACATTTCCCAAGTGCAGGTATACAGAGAATATGCAGAAAGAAAAAATGAGCCTTGGCATCCCATGCCCTTCGTGCAAAAAAGGAGAAATTGTGCGAAAACTCACCAGAACGAGAAAGACTTTTTACGGATGCAACACGTATCCTGCATGCACGTTTGCACTATGGCAAAAACCCACAGGAAATATTTGTGAAAAATGCAGTTCCCTTCTCATAGAAACAGGCAAAGATGTAGTAAAATGCTCAAAAAAAGAGTGCGAGAACTCAAAATAACAGGTTTACAAACAAGAAAAACTTGAGTAGAGTAAAGGGGTCCCTTTACGGGACCTCTTGTCCCGCTTCGCGGGACAGGGGCCCGGGTGGCGGAATGGCAGACGCAAGGGACTCAAAATCCCTCGATCGCAAGGTCATGAGAGTTCGACTCTCTCCCCGGGCACAAATTGTAGGGAATTTTAGACAAAAAAATCCATTGGTGGTTTTGTCACCAGCAAAGCTGACGGTAATAGATAATTGATTTAGAAATGATTACTCATTTCTGTTTTTTGTTTAATGAGTCCAACTCTTAACGTTTTACCCCACCTTGACAAATCTTATAATATTATATACAATATTGCAAGTACTAGAATCTGACTAGCACATTGAAAAGACGAGAGAGAAATCATTTCTTCCTTTACCACTTACGTGGGTAGCGCCTTGGGTATCAAAGTTTTGGTATTCAACGCGCTACTCACAGTGAGCGGCAAAAAATCTGCAAAGGAGCAAAATGAATCCTCAAGGGGTATTGGACGCTGCTCGTGATGCGCAGAGAGCGCACGACGCCGCACGGGAGAAGCAACGGAAAGAGCAAAAAAGACTTACGCAAGAATTAGGGAGTTGGGCCGGTGAAAACCTATTCCCTAGACTCCGTCCCGCCTCCCCGGAAGACTACCGCCGTTGGCTCAGGGGTTACATCGAGAACGGCGGAAAGCCTACTCATGTGTATGGCTACCCATTCTCTACATGGAAGTGGTACGTCGCGATTGGCGACATCAAAGCACCGACTGCTCTACACGGAAGCCAAGCCATCCACATGATCATTCCTGCCGGGATCAACGTTGCCCAGGGCGACTGGGGGCATTGCTCCTTATTTTTCATGGATGGCTACCGGCGGGCAAGCATAACGGTTCCAATCTTCGGTGACACCAACTTTGACGACTAGTCTCTCGTCTCACACCCATGCCCCCTGCGGAATTCGTCCATGACGAAAACTCCAAAGGGGGCTTTTTCTTTTTATAAAAATGTTTAAAGAATTTGTCGTTAAAAAAGCACTAAGACTCCTTCCTTTCTAACCATTTGAAGGGAACAAGAACAACTAAAATGAGAACTGCCGCAATAAGAGCTAAGGCATAACTGCCTAACCCTACTAATGTGCCAATGGCTGCCAAGCTCCATATTTCAGCAGCGGTGGTGAGACCAATGGTTTTTTCTTTGTCATGAAAGATAATGCCAGCTCCCAGGAAGCCTACTCCAGTGGCAATGCCTTGGATGACCCGTGAAAGAGCGTCAGCTTGCGTACCCACAACTTCCAAGGCTGCTATGGTAAACAAACATGCTCCAAGAGAAACCAAAACATGCGTTCTTAAACCAGCAGGCCTCTTGCTTCGTTCCCGTTCCCAGCCAATCAAAAGACCAGCTATAACAGCAACCGCCAGCTTTACAATTGTTTCAGTTTCAATTTGCATGATCAATGTTACTCTTACAATTTAGTTTTCCCGCGTGTATATAGTATAGCAGATTTCCAGGCCAGCCATCCAGAGGCAATTCCAATAAGAGCTCCTGCAATAATGTCAGAGGGCCAATGGACAAGAGCAAAAACCCGTGCTGCTCCAACAATGGCGCTTCCTGCGAGAAAGAGAATCCCCAACCGCTTGTTGTAAAAATACAGTACAGACCCTAGGGCAAAAAAGAACGTGGCGTGTCCAGAAGGAAAAGAGGCAGAATCCATTGGAGTTATCAAGGGATCTGCTCCCATACCCACATACGGCCTGTCTCTATGCCAGAGAAACCGGATACCCTCTGTGATAATCCCGCGAGACAAGATTGCTGCCAAGATCATCTGCGGCACCAAAAAGATACGCTTTCTCCAGCCGTTCAGCAAAAAAACCAGCAGGCCTGCTATCAGTATGTACCCCAAATATTTTGCAAAGAATACAATGACAACTTTTTCTATCTCCATGTTTTTGAGGCGTCTGCTAACATAATAAGATTAGAAAGAAGACATGCAACGGTTAAGGGCCCTACCCCTCCGGGCACAGGAGAAAGATATCCCGCTTTCTTTGAAACACTTTTAAAGTCCACATCACCAACTATTTTGTTTGCCCTAGAAATGTTAGACGCCTGGCGTCTAACATTCTCGCTAATCGAGGTGCCAGCATCAATCACTACAGCTCCCTTTTTTATCATACTCCCAGTTATTAACCCTGCTTTTCCAACTCCAGAAATCACAACATCTGCTTTCTTGATAAGCTGGGGAATATTTTTTGTTTCCTTCTGCAACAAAGAGATGACAGCTCCTTGCTGAGCTAGCCAGACAGAAACAGGTAACCCAACCAAGCGTCCTGCTCCTACCACGGCAACGTGCGTTCCCTCAAGTTTCTTTCGCGTTTTCTTAAGCAACAAAGCGATGGCTGCAACCGTTGGGGGCAACACAGGAAAAGTTCCAAAAACAAATTCCCTAAACGACGAGGAAGAGAGCACGTCAACATCTTTGCGCTGGGGAATTGCGTCAAGAATAACCTGCGTATTGAGATGCTCTGGCAAGGGGAGCTGAACAATCATACCGGACACTTTTTTATCTCTTCCTATTTTCTGTATTTCTCTTACCAACATTGCCTGGGTAACACTCGCAGGATACAGCAGTAAACGAAACTCAATGCCGAGAGCTTTTGCAGCCTTTTCTTTTTCTGTAATGTATTTTAAAGAAACCTGATTTTCTCCAACTTGAACAACCGCAAGAGATAAGTTCTTGCGCCGCTTCTTTTTTAAGTTGAGGAGGACTTGCTTGGCAAGGTTTTCCCCAGAAAGAATCTGTGCCATTTTGTAAACTTAGTAAACTTAGTTTAACTAAGGTGTGGATAACTTAGTTTAACTAAGGAATCAATATGGGAGAGGAAACTGCTCACACAGTTTTTCTATCTCTCCTCGTACCTTTAAGACAACAGGGTTCTTTATCATATCTTTTTCAAAAGAAGAGACGTATGATTTTCGCTCATCTTTGGATTCTGGGAGCTGGTATGATTGTATCTCCTCTATAACCTGGCTTATCCAGCCTGCTATTGATGTCATCTCCTGTTCTTTCATGCCCCGGGTTGTAATGGCTGGCGTGCCAAGCCGTATGCCGCTTGGGTAAAAAGGAGAAGAAGGATCCCCTGGTATGGTGTTCTTGTTCAGAGTAATGCCTGCCAGATCCAGGGCCTTTTCCGCAAACACCCCCATGCCTTTCCCAAAAGGAGTCAGGTCAACAACCATAAGGTGGGTATCTGTTCCGTAAGATACCAATTTCATGCCCTTCTCCATAAGCCCGTCAGCCAGGGCCCTTGCATTCTTCACTACCTGATGGGCATACTCCTTGAACTCTGGCCTCATTGTTTCTCCCAATGCTACCGCAATCGCAGCGGTCTGGTGGTTATGCGGCCCTCCCTGCAAACCAGGAAATATTGCTTTGTCTATTTTCTCTCCAAGTTCGGGGTCTTTCTTTAAACCCTTTTCAGTTACCATAACGAGCGCTCCCCTGGGGCCCCGAAGGGTCTTGTGCGTTGTTGTGGTGACGATATGCGCAAAGGGAACCGGACTTACATGACTGCCTCCCAATACCAATCCCGCAATATGCGAGATATCGGCAGCAAGATACGAATCAACCTCATCTGCTATGTGCGCGAACTCTTCAAACGGAAATTCACGGGGGTACGCAGTATACCCAACCCAAATCAACCTTGGCTTGTGCTCTAGTGCCAACCTTCGCACCTCTTCAAAATCAATGCGGCCTTCGGGAGTAACGTGATAGGGCACACTTTTGTAGTACTGTCCGGTAACACTTACCTTAGACCCGTGTGTTAAGTGCCCGCCGTGGGTAAGATCAAGCCCCATAACCGTATCCCCTGGCCTGCATACTGCAACGTGAACCGCAAGGTTTGCCGGAGAACCCGAATATGGCTGCACATTGGCGTATGGCACCCCAAATACCTGTTTTGCGCGCTCTATGGCAAGATTCTCAATTTGGTCAATAAACTGATTTCCTCCGTAATATCTCCTGCCAGGATACCCTTCAGAATACTTATCGGTAAGCATGGAGCCTAAAGCCTCAAGAACCGCAGGAGATGTATGATTTTCAGAAGGGATCATTTCCAATCCCTTCCTCCTCCGCTGGAGCTCGGCTTCTATAAGCTCATACACTGTAGGATCTGACGTTTGCAATGGTGTTTTCATTTTCGTATGATGTTTCTTTTCTCTGTTGTCATATCAATAACTTTGGAAGGACGAGAAGAAGGAAGCTTGCCCGCGTCAAAAATTAAGTCTGGCTTCCATTTTCGCCTTCCAAACACCCGCACCATATCCTTTACTCTTTTAAGGGGCGGGGTATCTGAAATGTTGACTGAAGTTTGAGCTAGAGCATGGTTAAACTTTTTAAAAAGAAGATCTAAGAAATGATACTTTGGCACCCGTATGCCAATAGTTTTGCGTATTCCAACTCCCTTGGGGAACCTCTTTTTCATCTGCAGAACTACTGTCACCTTACCTGGCCATACCTTCTTTAAAAATACTTCCTGCGTTTTCGTAACTTTGGCAAACTTCTTTGCCCTGACAAGGTCTTTTACAAAAATACCCAGGGGTTTTTCTTTTCTTCTGTGTTTTATGCGAAAGATCTTCTCAACTGCTTTTGCGTTTGTTGCGTCTGCTATAAATCCATAAATGGTATCTGTAGGGCATACAAGCACCTTGCCTTGAGCAAGCGCCTTTGCCGCAATATTCATCGCCGCAAAAGCCCCAATCCTGGAAATATCCACAACTTTCATCCCGATAGTGATGTTATATTGATAATTTTTGTTATGCTCTGATGCATATGCGCATTTATATTCCCGTTGTTCATATATAGTGTATGAAATCACTATCGGGATTCATACGCTGTCATTCTATCGTAATTCCCTCTCAAAAACAACGACCGTTCAAGATGAACGGTCCCTTGCCTTGGTAATAAGTACCGCCGATCCTCCTGCGAAGGAGGTCCACGCAGGAGGATCGGCAACCAGGAAGAGAGGCTCAAGGAGAAACGGTGGTAGTGAGGCACCGCAAATCCTCTTGCCCCTCAGAGAAAGGGAACTACTTTCATCGTACGCTATCAAGAACGTGTGTCAAGCTAGTAATCTCCTTCTTGTTTTTGTATTAATGCCGAGCGTGCCTCGCGCAGGTTCTCTGGGGTAGTAATGGGCCTCCAACGGTCAGTTACATGAAAACCAATGCGCTTTCCCTTTTTTAGAAGAGCTTTTATGTAGTCGGTGAATTCGTACTCTCCCCTTTTTGATTTCCTGAGCTTAATGCGAAAGATGGACGGATCCACAAAATACACCCCGGCATTCACCAAGCTGCTCCTTGGATTTTTTGGCTTTTCTATAATGCCGGCCACCCATTTACCCTTGGTCTGAACCACACCGAATTGAGAAGAGTTGTCAGTCTTTCCTAAAAGTAGAGAAGGGCAATGTTTGATAATCTCTAGAATATCGCTTTTGTAATAGATATCATCTCCGTAGAGTAGGAGAAAGGGTCCTGCAAGATAGGGGTAAGCTTGCTGGGCAGCGTCTCCTGTCCCCAGCTGTTCTTTTTGCCACGCATAGATCATTTTCATGCCCTTGTACTGGTCACGAAAAGATTTCTTAATAAGGTTTCCTCGATATCCCACCACCAGAACCACTTCATCTACAATGCCTTGCAGCTGGTCAATGGTATGCTCTAAAATCCTCTGACCCCCAATTTGGAGCAAGGGCTTTGGAAGTTTTGAGCTTAGGGGCCGCATACGCGTACCCTTGCCTGCTGCAAGAATAACTGCCTGCATAATCTTTATAGTATACACTTCTTAGGGGAAAAAAGAAGGGGGCTTGACATTATTCTTAGCTTGCTTCTTGCTGATTATACGCTCATTGAGGTAAGGGGGGTGTGATGCCTGAGGTTAGCAAAGAAGAAATTCTGAAAGCCCTAGCACTATGCCGTGACGCGCTCGGAGAAAAAAGGGTCAGGGGCCTTCGCATATCTGATGACTGGGGGCATGGAATAACGCTTGCAGTCCTATTGCTCCAAAACCCAGGCGACCGACACTATGAATCTGGTCTAGAAGACCCCCAAACAAGAGAGTGGGTCTTCCAAGCAATTCGCTCTATTCAGCAAGAGCAACTTGCTCAAGCATAGCGTTGGTCAGAAACTCTCATTCCAGGGGTATTCGTATGCACTGTGCATATGGATGCCCCTTTTGTTTCTTGCTTGCCACAAGAGAAAACAGAAGTTTTGCCAGTTTATCTGAATCGTGGCGAATAAAACCAGCTTTGCGTACAAAATCTCCAGCAAGTACAGAGAAATGCGCTTTTGCAGAATCCTCTGGTGAATACTCAACAAACCGAGCTCGCGTGTGCCCATACTCTTTGATCCTTTTGCTATCCGGGCGCTTTATGTTTACTACAATATAGTCAAACACGTCCTTGCCAAGATATCTTTCAAGAACATCAACAAAATCTTTTGCACAAAACCCTGTTGTTTCCCCGAATTTGGTCATAATGTTGCAGACATACACTTTCTTCGCTTTGCTCTTTTCTACCGCTCTGCCTATCCCTTGTACTAAAAAATTGGGAATAATGCTGGTGTACAAATCTCCGGGGCCAATAACGATAAGATCTGCCTGTCGTATTGCTTTGAGCGCTCTGGGATTGGCTTTTGCCTTGGGTTCAAGCCAGACTTTTTTGATCCGCAGATTTCCATTATGCTTTGGCACGTCAATGTTTGCCTCGCCCTTGATCACTGCATTATTCTCAAGTTTTGCGTATAAGGTAACCTTTTGAAGTGTTGAGGGCACAACCTCTCCTTTCAGATGCAGAAGCTCTGCGGCTCTCTCAACCGCCTCCTCAAAACTTCCCAGCTGCTTTGTTAAAGCAACCAGAAAAAGGTTCCCAAAATTGTGCCCAGCAAGAGTCCCTTGAGAAAACCGAAAAGAAAACAGCTTTGCAAGGGTTTCCTCTTGAGATGAGAGGGCGACCATGGCAGGACGCACAGAACCTGGGGGCAGCACGCCAAACTCTTCCCTAAGAACTCTGGTAGACCCTCCGTCATCTGCCATAGAAACAATAGCGGTCAGGTTTACGGGATATTTCTTCAAACCAGAAAGCACAGTATAGCTGCCGGTTCCTCCTCCGATCACTACAATATTCTTCTTTCTTGGCTTCATGCTCATTCCACGGTTACGCTCTTGGCAAGATTCTTGGGCTTATCAATATCCCTGCCCAAAGCAACGCCCATGTAATAAGCAAATAAATGGAGAGGGATCACCGACAAAATCGGGGTCAGCATCTCTAACGTCTTTGGGATATATATGACATCGTCAACAATATTTTTAATTTCTTCATTGCCCTCGGTTGCAAGAGCTATGACAGGCCCCTTCCTGGCTCTGATCTCCTGGATATTAGAAATCATTTTCTCATATACGCTGTCTGAAGTCGCAATAGCAATCGTAGGAAAGTTTTCATCAACAAGAGCCAGCTCGCAATGCTTGAGTTCTCCTGCGCGAAGCCCTTCAGCATGGACATATGCAACTTCTTTCAGCTTGTGGGCTCCTTCACGCGCGATTGGATGATTGTATTTTCTTCCTATATAATAAAAATTCTTGAAGTCCCTGTATTTTCGAGCTAATTTTTCTACCTCTGGCGCTTGCCGTAAAGCCTGTCTCGCTAATTCTGGCAATGCTGATAATTCAGAAACGATCCGTTTCCCCATGGCAAAAGCCATGTCTCTTTGCCGCCCCAAGTATACGGTGAGCATCGCCAATGCCGTTACCTGTCCAACAAACGCTTTTGTTGAAGCAACCGCTATCTCTGGGCCCGATCTCGTGTAAATCCCGGCATCGGTCTCTCTTGACTGTGTTGAACCGACCACATTCGTAATTCCCAAAGCAAGAATTCCTTTCTGCTTCATCTCTCGCAGAGAAGCTAGGGTATCTGCCGTTTCTCCTGATTGAGAAATACAGACGATGGCAGTTTTTTTATCAAGGACCGGCTTTCGATAGCGGAATTCCGAGCCGACGTCAACTTCCGTAGAAATCCCCCCGTATTCTTCCAGCATATATTCTCCTGTTCGAGCGGCATGCGCCGCTGTTCCACAGGCTAGAAGAATCAAGTGTTCGATCTCTCGTAATCTATCTTCAAGAGCACTCAACCCCCCTAATTTGATCTGGCCCTCTTGTACTAGCAACCTCCCCCTCATTGTATTCTCAATCGCTTCTGGCTCCTCCATAATCTCTTTGAGCATAAAGTGCGCGTATCCTCCCTTTTGCGCTTCCTCAATGGTCCAATCTAACTCGGTTGTCTCTTTTACCTTGAGGCGATCCTGCAGATCCGTAACAGAAAAGTTGTCTGGGGCTATAACACCAACTTCCCTGTCATCAAGAAATACCATTTTATTGGAATGAGAAAGGAGGGCCGCAGGATCTGAAGCCACAAAACCCCCAGTTCCATTTATGGAGAGTACAAGGGGGCTCGAGAGCCGTGCCACAACGATCTTTCCCGGGTCTTGTTTTGCGATCACCGCAATGCCATATGCTCCGCGCACAAGCT
>Ga0209542_10010718_pt1 | contig 16453 bp, 15 predicted proteins | sample RifCSPhighO2_01_FD_184028 | JGI IMG/M metagenome (GOLD analysis project Ga0209542, IMG submission 184028) | Soil microbial communities from Rifle, Colorado - Rifle CSP2_plank highO2_0.1 (SPAdes) (version 2) | ecosystem: Environmental > Terrestrial > Deep subsurface > Rock core/Sediment ...
TTCTCATCATCGGCCCCGGCGGTGAAGGATTGCCGCTGCCGCTGCGACTCCTCGTCGTCTTTGGCCTCTCCGTCGTCATCGGGCTGTGGTTTTGGCTCAAGCTCGATGTTACCTCCGTCGCGATTCCATTCGGAGCGCCGCTCGAGATCGGCTGGCTGATTGTACCGCTCTTTGTGCTCATATCACTTGCGCTTTATGCTTCGGGCGTTATAGACGGCATTGACGGCCTCTCGGGCGGCGTCTACGGGTCTATTTTTGCTTCGTATGCGATCATCGCCTTCATGCAGAATCAAATCGACCTCGCCGCCTTTTGTGCGGCGGTAGTGGGAGGACTCCTCGCGTTCCTGTGGTTCAACATTCCGCCCGCGAGGTTTTACATGAGCGACACGGGCACGATGGCGCTCACGCTCGCGCTCGGCGTTGTGGTTTTTATGACAGACACGCTTGGGGAAGGGATGGGTATCGCCCCGCTCCCAATCGTCGGCGCGCTCCTCGTCGCCACCGTCGCGTCAAATCTTCTCCAAATGTTCTGGAAAAAATTCTACGGCAAAAAATTCTTCCTCATCGCGCCCTTGCATCATCACTTTGAGGCCATGGGCTGGCCAGGATACAAGGTTACGATGCGCTACTGGGTGCTTTCCGTCATCTTCGCGTTCATGGGCGTTATATTCGCACTCTCGGCGCAATGAAAGACACCAAACCCCATGGCAAGCCCTGGAGCCCACAATTCGTGAAGGTACGTACCTGACATAGGTTAAAATAGTCTCTAATGCGCGCGCCTCGAATCAAAGCTGATAAGCTCCTGCTCTTTTTGATCACGCTTCTCGTCGGCGCGGGCGCGATGATTTTTACCTCGGCTGCGTTCGGTCTTGTCGCGCGCGGCGAAGCCGGGATGTCGTCGGTGGTATTCAATCATCTCGCTCTCGGCATCGGTATCGGCCTCGTCCTACTCGTCATTGGCATGCAGATTGATTACCATCGCTGGCGGCCGCTCGCGCCATACCTCTTTAGCCTCGCCCTCATCGCGACAGCGCTCGTCTTTGCGCCACACATCGGCTTTTCCCACGCCGGCGGCACGCGATGGCTCTTGATCGGAGGCTACACCTTCCAGCCCGCAGAAGCGCTCAAAATCACGGGCGTTATCGCTGCGGCGGCCTACTTTTCGATTATACGCGGCAAAATCGCGACGCATACCTGGGGTTTGGGCGGCTTTTTTGCCATTATCGCGCTACCGGTTCTGCTTCTTATCCTTCAGCCCGACCTCGGCACGCTCGGCATCGTTCTTGCTGGAATCAGCGCCGTATTTTTCGTTGCGGGCGCGCGCTCCCGCGACATCCTGCTCGTCATTGTCTGCGGCCTCCTCGCGCTCGCGCTCCTTGCGGCCTTCCGCCCGTATGTGCGCGACCGTGTCATGACGTTCATCAACCCTTCGCTCAATCAACAGACGCAGGGCTATCAGATCCGTCAGTCGCTGATCGCGATAGGATCGGGCGGCGTCCTTGGCCGCGGATTCGGCCAAGGCGTTCAAAAATTCACCTATCTCCCGGAGCCGATGGGAGATTCGATATTCGCAGTCGCCGGGGAGGAACTTGGTTTTGCGGGCGGCGTCTTGCTCATACTGCTCTTTTTGGGACTTGTCTTGCGCGGCTTTTTCATCGCCGCGCATGCGCCGGATATGTTTGGTTCTTTGCTTGGCGCCGGAATTTCGACCGTCCTTGCCGGACAAGCGTTCATCAACATCGGCGCGATGCTTTCCATACTTCCGCTCACCGGCATCCCGCTTACGTTCGTCTCCCAGGGCGGCAGCGCCATGATGATTTCTCTCGCGAGCGCCGGGATCCTCCTCAATGTCTCAAAATATCGGGCAAAAAGCGCTAAACCCCGTTAGAGGCGGCGCTTAATGTATCTCCCACAATCTTCTACCCACCGTTGCCGGTGTTCTAAAGGCCTCTAACGGGGTAAAATGGCTGGATGAAGATAGCGCTTGTAGGCGGAGGAACGGGTGGGCACTTTTATCCGCTTATTGCCGTTGTGGAGGCGATCGAAGATATTTGTGAGGAAAGGCGACTCCTTGAGCCGCAGCTCGTCTACATCAGCCCCATGGTCTTTGATACCGAGGCGCTTTTCGAGCACAGCGTTCTTTTCAAACCCACCTCCGCGGGCCGCGTGCGCCGCTACGCGAGCGCGCTCAATATTCTTGATATTTTCCGCACGGCCTTTGGCATAATCCGCGCGATCCCGCAGCTTTTTTCCATCTACCCGGATGTCATTTTTAGTACCGGGGGGTATGCCGCATTTCCCACTCTCGTCGCAGCGCGCATCCTCGCGATACCCGTGATTATCTACGACGCCGATGCGCGCCCGGGCCGCGTATCGCTCTGGTCGTCAAAATTCGCAAAGGCTATCGCCGTCGCGCACCCGGAAGCAGCCGCGCAATTTCCAGAAAAAGCGCGCCATACCATCGCGCGCACAGGGCATCCTATTCGCAAAGAAATTTTGGGTGTGGCCCACGAAGGTGGGTACGAATTTTTGCATCTCGATTCGGCGGTGCCCACCGTCCTCTTTATGGGCGGCTCTCAAGGCGCGAGGGCCCTCAACGAGGTCGTCTTGGATGCACTTCCCGAACTCTTGCGAGGGTACAATGTGGTCCACCAAACAGGCAAAGCACATATTGACGAAGTAACGAAAATCTCATCGGTCGTTCTGCGCAACGTGGCCAATCCCGAACGCTATCGGCCCTTTGGCCTCCTCAATACGCTCTCGCTGCGCATGGCTGCTGGAGCTGCGAGTGTCATCGTCGCGCGCGCAGGGAGCGGCACGATCTTCGAAATCGCCTCATGGGGTATTCCGGCTATCCTCGTGCCTATTCCGCAAGCCGTCTCGCACGATCAGACTGAAAATGCTTTTTCATACGCGAGAAGCGGCGCCGCAGTCGTCATTGAACAGCACAACCTCACGCCGCACCTCCTTGCCGCAGAAATCGACCGCCTGATGGGGAACGCCGAACTGAAGGCCAAAATGGAAAAGGCGGCGAAGCAGTTCGCGCGCCCAGATGCCGCCCGTAAAATCGCTCGGATGCTCTTGGATGTGGGACTTGAGCACGAGCCAGAAGAATAAATATGGAAAAGCAGGTAAAAGTACGTTTTCCGCCCAGCCCGACCGGCTATTGCCATGTTGGCACCGCCCGCATGGCCGTCCTGAATTTTTTGTTTGCAAAGGGGCGTGGCGGAGCGATCGTTTTTCGGAGCGAAGACACCGACCGCGAGCGCAGCGCCAAGGAATTTGAAGAGGATATTGTGAATGAATTGAAGTGGCTCGGCATCAGTTGGGATGAATTTTATCGTCAATCGGAGCGCACATCAATATATCGCGAAGCGATCGAGCGCATGATCACGGAAGATAAAGCGTACGTTTCAAAAGAACCGGGCAAGAAGGATCCAAATGTCGAGGTGGGAGTGGTGCGCCTCAGGAATCCGGGCAAAACGATCACCTTCACCGACATCATTCGCGGCGATATCACCTTCGATACCACCGAGCTCGGCGATTTTGCGATCGCGCGCGCAATCAACGATCCGCTCTACCATCTCACTGTTGTCGTAGACGACGCGGAGATGCATATCACGCACGTTATTCGCGGTGAAGACCACATTTCCAATACGCCCCGCCAAATATTGATCCAGGAGGCGCTTGGATACGAGCGACCACTCTATGCGCACTTTCCGCTCCACTTGGCGGCTGATAGGAGCAAGCTCTCAAAACGAAAAGGGGATGTCGCAGTGCGCTCCTATCGCGAGAAAGGATTCCTCCCGGAGGCGATCTTCAACTACCTCGCCATGCTCGGCTGGACCCCGCCGTCGCAAAAGGAGATTATGACGATCGACGAAATGATCGCCGAATTCGACTTGCACGATCTTCACAGGAGCGCCGCAGTCTTCGATCTTGAAAAGTTGCGCTGGTTCAATCGTCAGTATGTAGAGCGCATGAACGAAGACGATTTTACCGCGTATGCGCTCCCCGTTTTCAAACGAATGATCGAGGAGAGGGGAGTGGGATACGATGAAACTATCGCGCAGAAACTTGTTCCGCTTTTGCGCGAGCGAATCAGCGTACCCGATGATATCGGGGAAATGGTCGCAGAAGGGGAGTTCGATTTCTTTTTTGCCGAACCCAAGCTTGATGTTGCTCGCATTCCTGAAAAAAAATCCACCACCGACGAGGCTTGCGAGCATCTCGCGTACGCGAGACAAACGCTTGCCGATATATCAGGTTGGTCACCGGAGGCGATCAAGCAAGCGCTCTGGGAGTATGCGAGTGAAAAGGGTCGCGGTGCCGTCTTGTGGCCCCTACGCTACGCGCTTTCTGGTCGCGACAAAAGCCCCGACCCATTCCTCATCGCATCTATTATCGGCCGCGACCGCACGCTCAAGCGCATTGAGCACGCTCTTGCCTCTACTTCGCAATGACAAACTACCGACGACATACCGCTGTCTTGATTATACTTGTTGTGCTCGCCAGTCCGCCTATCGCGATCGCGCAGAGTCCTACCGAAATCCAGCAGCAGATCAACAATCACAACAGTGAAATAAAAAAACTGGATGAAGAAATAGCGGAGTATCAGAAACAACTTTCCGCCACATCGGCGAAAAAAAATACGCTGCAGGCCAAGCTCGACGAACTCAATCTTTCTATCAAAAAGAAGAACGCCGAAATCAGCCAGACGCAGAACAAAATCGATACGACCAAGCTCGAGATCAAGCAGCTCGCGGGCAATATTGAGACGGCGCGGCAATCGATCAACGTACATAGTGTGGGTCTCGGTGAATCCATTCGCGCGCTTTCAATCGCCGAGGATCAGCCGATAGCCGCGCAGGTGCTCTCCGAGGGCACGCAAGACGTGTGGAACGACATCGTGGTGTCGCAACGCGTGCAGTCGGCTGTGCGTACGCATATCAAAAATCTTGCCGCGGCAAAGCAAGAATACACCGACACCAAAACAGCGACGGAAGCGAAACAGGCGCAGCTCGTCAAACAGCAACAAACGCTCAAGACACAACAGGGCTCCTTGAGCGCGCAAAAGACTGCGCAGAATGACCTGCTGAAACAAACACAATCGCAGGAGGCTAACTACCAAAAAATCATTGCCCAAAAGAAAATGCAGCAAGCGGCCTTCGAAGACGCGCTCAACAATCTCCAGACGCAACTTCAGTACACGGTGAATCCCTCCACCATCACCGTGGCAGGGAAGGGGATACTTCGCTACCCTGTCGACAATGTGATTATCACGCAGTACTTCGGCAATACGCCCTTTGCGTCTTCCGGCGCATACGGCGGCAAGGGACACAACGGCATAGATCTCGGCGCATCCATCGGCACACCGCTCAGAGCTGCCGCTTCGGGCGTTGTACTTGCGACTGGCAACACCGACGCAACGAGAGGCTGCTATTCGTTCGGCAAGTGGGTGTTTATCAAGCATCCCAACGGACTCGGCACGATGTATGCGCACCTTTCGCAAATTTCCGTCTCCTCCGGCCAGCAGGTCGCCACGGGGCAGCTCATCGGCTACAGTGGCGAAACTGGCTACGCAACCGGCCCGCATCTCCACTTCGGCGTCTATGTAGCTTCCGCCACGCAAATCATGCGCCTTGGCGATGCCACCAAAAAGACGACTCCATGCTCAGGCGTCATGATGCCGGTCGCGCCGGTCAGCGGCTATTTGAATCCTCTTAATTATCTCTAATCTAATCGTAGATATTCGCGAGATACGTATCAATTTCACGCTGATCCATTTCGTAGAAGGTGAGGTTTTCATCGCGCAAGTGATCCGCCAAATCCTCGCCCACAAAGCGCCAATGCCACGGCTCGAAGACATAGTGCTCGTTGCTGGGCGGATATGAGAGAATAAATCCGTATCGGTAGGCATTCTTTTGTAGCCAATCATACGCCGGAGTGCTATCAAATCCGGTGAGTCCGCCATTTAATCCTGTCGTTGTAAGGTCAACCGTCGTACCGAGTTGGTGCTCGGAATATCCCTGATCCGCAGAAAATTCATTGGCCGTGCCCGCGCCATAGACAACGAAATACTGGCCCTTCAGCGCTAGTTGCTCGTCAAAAGAACGGTACGCGGAGTTGACGTATATCTCGATACCATCACGCTTCGCCGCGCGCAGCATTGACGAGAGCTGGGTCAAGACAGGAGAGGCTATCGTGTAATCGCGACTTTCGTCGTAGGCGTACTCCCTGGGGATCGTGGAGAGCTGCGAGGGCATGTAATTTTCATTGAGAAAGTAGACCTTGGAATATTTTTTGAGGAGTTGGCCGTCGAGCGTGCGCAATTTATCGAGCACGTCTACGGTATCTGAAATCGTTCCAAACTGCGACTGCAACATCTGCGACTTTTGCTGCTCTTCCTCGAGCGCGCTTGAGAGCGTGCTATTGGTCTCTTCAAGCCCGCGCGCGAGCCTGTCGGTCGTGGTCGCCACCTCGGCCTCAAGCGTCGCCACGCGCTCTGAGAGAGCGACGATGCGCTCGTAGCCATACCACGCCCCTGCGCCTCCCACAAGCCCCAGAGCGACGAGAGCAAAGGCCAGGACTATTACCAGCGCGCTCGAACCAACATCGTCTCTCATGCCACCATTATAACGCAACGCCCCACTCCCGTCTGTGGATTCCAATGGATTCCAAGGGTAACCCTTGTGGATTCCAAGGGTAACCCTTGTACGAGATATCAGCCGCCGGCTTGGTAGCCGCGCGGCTCTTTCCATTCGACGATTTTCATTGCCGCAATTTCGGTTTTTGAGCCTCGGCGTAAAAGTTTTTTATTTTTCGCTGGCACGGTAGGGAAGTGGTGGCTCTTGTCGAGGGCGAGCGCAATATCGTCGAGATCTTCCCCTGCGGCGATCCATTTCTCGGGCGCGTATGTGGAGAGATCAAACGGAGCCGAATAGGCGACGAGCGATTTGCGGCCGCTCCACAACAAGTATTCGTGGAAGTAGCTCATCGCGAGTTCGCGAATAGTTTTGTACACCGGATCGCGCCAGCGCACGATCGCGTGATTGGTTTTGCTGATCGCGCCCCAGTGGCCGTTTTGCTTAAAAGGCGCGACGACGTGATCATCGTCAATCGGCAGCGTTTGAAAATCCAAGAGCAATGGCTTCCCTCCATGATAGGCGAGTGCGGCCGCCGCAAATACCGCGCCCTCAAAACAATGCGCCGTGCCGGTCTCCAAAACACGGCGAGGAGATTGGTACGTCTCCCCCGTCATTTCAAAATTTACCGGAAGGGTATCAAGATAATCCTGAATCTTCTGCGGCGAGGAAAGCTTTTTGAAGACAGAGCGCTCAGAGGGAGTGAGGAGCTCATCGATACGCGCTTTGTAGGGAAGGGACATGTGAGGAGTATACAGGGCACTGAGATACCCATACCGAAGGGCTTGGCTACCAAGCCAGTGCCAATGATTTCTATACTAGAGTAACTGAGTATTAGAGATATTATACTCAGTTATCCACAATGAAGTTCTTCATCAAACACTTGACGAGCTGCTATAATTGAGTCGTATGGCTTCCCGACCAAGTAACGGCAAACGCGTAAGCAATCGCTCCCTCCTCCCCTCCCTCGATGACTTCCTTCTTTTTATTCAAGCAAATAATTACTCTCATAACACACAGATCAACTACGATAGGGATTTAAAGACGTTCGAATTTTTCTTGGACAAGGAATTAGATGGGCTCCCCTTCCACTCAGTTACCAAGCGCACGATAGAGCAATACAAAGCATACTTACATTCTCGCGATCGCAAGACGGCAGGCGGTGCCGAAACCACAGTTTCTCTCAATGTGGGCTCTATTAATCGCTCCCTCAGTTCATTGCGTAAATATCTCTCATATTTAACGGATATGGATTACGACGTTCCTATATCCCCTGTCAGCATTAAATTGCTCCGTATGGGCAAAAAACATGGCCAAGTCGCCGAACTGCCACAACTTGTTTCGCTTATCGAGTCGCCTATGAAATTCGAACGCAACACGATGGTTGCGCTACGCAATCGTGCAGCACTCGAGATGTTATTCGCCACCGGTATGCGTATTTCGGAATTGTTGTCGCTCAAAAAGGTCCAGTTGGACGATTCCGGAAGGATTTTTATTACAGGTAAGGGCAAGAAACAGCGCTTTGTCTACCTGACCGCGCGATCTCGCAAGCACGTCGCTACATATCTACACGAGCGGACGGATGATTCCCCTTACCTCTTCACACCTGAACGCGGGCTAAATGCAGCAGAAAAAAACAAACGATTATCTGCCAATTATCTTCAAATGAAAATTAAAAAGTACCGAGAGCTTCTTGGTATAAATGTACCAACAAGCGCGCACTCCTTGCGACATGGTTTCGCTACCTATCTCGCTGAGGATGGAGCAAACCCTGCAGCCATACAAATCTTGCTTGGTCACGAATCACTTGATACAACGACTCGGTATGTCCATGCATCTGATAAGTATGCCGAGAGCACACATCGCAAATTCCACCCATTAAAAGACTAACTAAGCACCGTGAGGTCGCCTTGGACACCAGAGAGGATTAAAGAAGGGTTTGAGCAGTTTCGTATCGAACACGGGAGACTCCCGACGGCTCCCGAGATCGACGAGCTAAGTTATCTGCCATCGTCTCGTTTGATTCAGCTAAAATTTGGCGGCCTTGAAAAATTACGTACACTACTAGGATATGAACACTCGCACTTCGGAAAGGGCGATTTTCGAAGCATCATAGCCAATCGCGTGGGCAAGAGGGGCAGGAAGGTAGAATTAGCGCTGCAGTCCATCTTGGTGGATAGGTTTGGCGAAGTATTTGTGCATACCGAAAAAATATTCGATCCCTCTAAAAATAGGGTCGATTTCTATGTATATGCACCAGAAGGTAACTTTGGAATTGATGTCTTCTACCCCAGTACATTTAGGTCCATGCAAGTAAATATAGTTATCAAAGCGCCAAAATACCAGCATTTTCGGGAACCGTTATACTTTGTTGTGGCAAACAAGAATCTCGGTCAATCTGAGCTAAATGCATACGCCAAGTCAAAAATTCGACCTCTGGCGGAAAACATTTCTCTGGTCACTATCGATACCTTGTTTCTTCGTCTCGAGGGTAAGAAGGCATATCCTAACCCACTCAAAAAGTATCAGGGTTGAGTTAGGTACTCCACGGTATCGCGTACTGCGAAAATGCAGGAAGCAATTTGCGGCCGTATAAAAGTCGGGAAATGACTTCCGCGTGCGAGAGCGCGCCTGTCAAGGCATTGTGCGGCATGGGCTCTTCAGGGATGCCGCAGTATTTCATTACCGTGTCGAGATCAAGAGCAGAGCGACGATGTCCGACCGGTGGCCGCAAGCCACGCTGAATCATATGCATGTAGCAAAGCGTGTGCGCATCAATCGTGCGGTAGGCAAAGGGCCAATCGGTATGCCCTGCTCTCTCGGCGGCGTGCTTCAGGAAATCCCGATCGAACGAGACGTTTTGCCCGGCGAGCGTGCGCTCTTCGAGCTTGTCCGCCCACGCAAGAAAACCATGGATCAGATCAGTCTCGGATTGTTTGGAAGAATCCGTAATCTGTTCTTTAGTAAAACCATTCACCTCGAGCGCGCCGTCCATGATATGCGCGCCATCCCATACGCGGCATTCCTCGTAAAAGCGGTTTTGCGGATTGGCAAAATCGAGCGCGCCCACCGATACGATCGAGTGTTTGGCATAGTCCGTGCCGGAGGCTTCTACGTCGACGACTAACATACAGTGTGCAGCGAATAGCGTTTAGCGATGAGAAAGAAGCTCATAGTGGGATTTTCCCATATCTATACGCTAAACGCTATGCCGCTAATCGCTGTTTAATCCCTTACAGTTTTTAGCAGGGGCGTACCCTACGGCATCGGCCTCCTCTTCACTCTTGAACCATACTTTGTTGCCCTCCTCTATATTTTGCGCCCCGCCGCACCAGGGATAGTAGTATGCGCTCCCCGACCGCGCAGCCACCACGAGGCCTCCCATGGGCATGGCAGCCGCCGCCGCCGTTTGAGCTGCGTTTTCGATAGAAATAGGGGGCCGAGCCTCCTGTAGGGCCGATAAACGGCCCAAACCGAAGGAAATAAGGCCTACCAGAACGACTATGGCAAAGATGCCCCATTCCGAGAGCCCCTGGTCAAGCCCCACCTTGATTTTCCCCCAATGCTCCTGTATCGTGTGCTCCACGGGATTATTGTATTGCATTTTACCAGGCAACCAACTACCAGTAACTAGCAACCAGCATGGCCCATACAAAAGCAGGCGGAACAGCGAAAAATCTGAGAGACTCGAATCCGAAGTACCTTGGCGTCAAACGCAGTGACGGACAAAAAGTAGGCATTGGCGAGATCATCGTTCGCCAGCGCGGCACCAAGATCATGGCCGGCAAAAACATCGGTGTCGGCAAAGATCACACGCTCTTCGCGCTCAATGCGGGCATCGTAAAATTCCGCACAGTTCGCAAGACCAATTACGACGGACACAGGACGACTCGCCAGATGGCTGAAGTTTTGTAAACCAAAACGTAATAACGATTTGACTCAAGGGGCTGCGGACGCGGCCTCTATGACTATGGTGACAACTGCTTCCGCGCCTTCTCCAGCAACGTGAACAACATATTTCCCAGTTTCCTTTAGAAAACTTCCCGCCATTATGATCATCTCCGGATCAATGTAAGAACCGACGGAATTCGAAATTTTATCGGCGAGATCTTCCCTTTTTACTTTTTTGAACAAATGTCCCTGATCATTTGCCTTTTCGCGAATAACGATCGTTTGATGATCCAGCTTTTTCAAAGCCTCTTTTGTTTGCTCTTGCTGCACTTTGGCCCTGGCCTTTTCATGCACCTCCCTTTTTTCGGCCGCGGCAACGGCCTCTTTTGTAGCCTGCTCTACCATGCCGCGCGGGAGAAGAAAATTCATCGCGTATCCGTCAGCGATCTCTTTTACCTCGCCCCGGCGCCCTACCCTTGCCACGTCTTTCAAGAATATTACTTTCATACTCATTTTGTAGCGCATTCAAGCCGCGCATGCAAATGCTAGTCGGATGCGCCAACCGCTGGATCGCCGCCGAGGAGCTCGACCGCCTTCGCGAGCTGCAGATCTTTTTTGGCCTCGCGATCTTCCTTAGTCACCTCCACCTTGTAGTCAGGCACGATCCCATCGTACGGGATCTGGACACCGTCGGGTCCCAGCCAGCGAGCGACCGTGATCTTGAGCGACGTGTCGGACGTGATCGGCACGAGCTCCTGCACCGAGCCTTTGCCGAAGGTGTTGTCCCCCACCAGTGCGGCATCGCCATGATACCGCAGCGCGCCCGCCATAATTTCCGAAGCAGAAGCCGAGCCTTTGTTGACCAAAATTATCATTTGGAGTTTGTCGGTAAATACATCGTAGCCGTAGGAGCGGTGATGAATGTTGGATGCGTGCCCCGCATAATCTTCGGATACCACGATAGCCCCCGACGGGAGGAACCAACTGCTGATTTCAACCGCGCCCTCCAGATACCCGCCCGGGTTGCCGCGCAGATCGATGATGAGCCGCTGATCGCCCGACTCTATGAATTCGCGAAGCGCCTTGCGGAAGAGATCGGGCGCGTTGGCGGTAAATTCTGCTACCTCGATTACAAAGATGCCGTCGGAGCGCTGCTCGGTGGTAATGATCGGAACGTTGATGACATCACGGGTTACAGAAATGTCGCGTGAATCGGCGTCGTCTTCGCCCCGGACGGTGAGAATTACCTTGGTCCCCTTCTCGCCGCGAATCTTGCGTACCGCCGCCGTCGTATCCATGCCTTCCGTCGACTCGCCGTCGATTTTAAGAATGAGGTCGCCTGCTCTGATACCCGCGCGCTCCGCGGGGGAACTCTTGAGCGGCGAGACGACCGTGAGTATGCCGTCCTTCACATCAATCTCCATGCCCACACCCTCGAAGCTTCCCTGCATTTCGGTAGCGAATTGCTCGCTCTCCGAGGGCGGCATAAAGAAAGTGTACGGATCGTTTAAGGATGCCGCGAGCCCCCCTATCATGCCCCACACTTTTTCTTGATTGAGCTCCGCGGTGGTCGTGGCCATCGGAGTGGACGTCGAAACGGACGCGGGCACGAACTTTTCATTGAGCGCTTGCCACGCTTTCCACACCGGCGTCATATCCACGCCCTCGGGCGGTTGCGCCGCGGGCCCCACCCCTCGCTGCGCCTGCTCTACTGCCACAAAGTATCCGCCCAAAAAACCGCCAATCAAGAAAACGGCCGTGCACACAATCGCGGCCGCAACCGAAAGGATTATTTTGCGCTCTTCGCTACGCATTGCCGCTGATTATCGCATGTGAATGATGCGAAGTAAAATTTTCACAGAATTTCCCCGCCATACTCCATATCCCCTCCTTCGTACGCTATACTATTCACATGCACGCGAGGCGTCAGCATGGCCATATCGTCTGGATCGATCTTGAATCTCCCAACGCGATCGAGGTGCGCCAAATCGCCGCGGAATTCGATGTCGCCGAAGGAGTAGCCGAGGAGCTCATCTCCCCTACCACCAAGGCACGAGCCGAATTTTATGCCGACTATCTGTACGTCGTCCTCCAATTCCCAGCCGTTAGACATTCGCATACGACTCGCCAACAAGAGATCGACTTCGTGATCGGGCAAGATTTCCTCATCACTGCCCGATACGACACCGTTGACGCGCTCCACAAGTTTTCCAAAGTTTTCGAAGCAGAGGCCGCGCTCGGTGCGGAGCGCACGGTGGAGCACGCCGGCTTTCTCTTCTACTACATGCTGCGCAAAATCTACCAGGGACTCGACAACGAACTTGATTATATTCGTCGCGAGCTCTCGCTCATCGAGGAACGCATCTTCTCCGGCCGCGAAGTCGAGATGGTGGAAGCGATTTCACGGAGCGCGCGCTCTCTCTTAAATCTCAGGCAGACGATTGAGCCGCATCGCGAAGTCCTGCGAGCGCTCGAAGAAAAAGGCCATGAATTTTTCGGCGAAGTCTTCGCCCCTTTTTTGCGCGAACTCTCGAGCGAATACTACCGCAGGCACAATCACATTATGCGCGCGACCGATTCCCTCCACGAGCTCCGCGAGACCAACAACTCCCTCCTCTCGACCAAGCAAAACGAAACGCTGAAAATATTTACGATCATGGCGTTCTTTACGTTTCCCCTCGCCCTCCTCATCGATGTCGTCGCATTCGAAAGCCCGTACAATCCCATTCACGGTCGGCCGTTCGATTTCTGGATCGTTGTCGGTCTCGTCATCGGCGGCCTCTTCCTTATGTTCCTCTTCTTCAAGCACAAGAAGTGGCTCTAGAGCGCCGCGATTGCTCTTGCCACGGGTAAGGTAGAATGATATGTATGTGGCTCCAAAGGACATTGCAGACGCTCCGCATGGGGATGAGCAGAATGCCCCTCTCATTCTTCAATACGCTTACAAAACAGAAGGACGTCTTTCAACTTCCCTCCCCCGCGCGCAAAGTCCGCATGTACAACTGCGGCCCGACGGTCTATGGCATGCAGCATATCGGCAATCTTTCGATGTTTGTATTCACCGATATTTTGCGCCGCGCGCTCGAGTGGAACGGCTTCTCCGTGAAGCATGTCATCAATATCACTGATGTCGGGCACCTCTCATCCGACACCGACGTTGGCGAGGACAAAATGACGCTTGGCCTCAAGCGCGAAAAGTTGAAGCTCACGCTCGAAAATATGCGCCTGCTCGCCGATCGGTACGCCGACATTTTCATCGCCGATCTTGAAAAGCTCAACATCAACACATCGCAGATACAGTTCCCCCGCGCGAGCGATCATGTGCCCGCGCAGATTGCGATGATAAAGACGCTTGAGGAAAAGGGTTATGCGTATAAGATGAGCGACGGCGTATATTTCGACACCGAGCGTTTCCCCCGCTACGGGCAACTCGGCGGCATTGATTTGGAAGGTCTCAAGGAAGGCGCGCGCGTAGCGCCTGTTTCGGGAAAGCGCAATCCGACCGACTTCGCGCTCTGGAAATTGAACCCTAAGTTGGGCTGGGAAAGCCCTTGGGGCAAAGGTTTTCCGGGATGGCACATCGAATGCTCCGCGATGATCCGCGTAACCTTGGGCGAACGGATAGACATTCATACCGGCGGCATCGAGCACATTCCCATTCACCACAACAATGAGATAGCGCAGTCGGAATGCGCCACGGGGAAGCGCCCGCTCTCGCGATTCTGGCTGCATCGTGAACATATTCAAATGCAAGGTGATAAGATCGCCAAATCAAAAGGCAACGCGGTGTACCTTTCGGAAATTATCGAGCGCGGCTTTCACCCGCTCTCTCTCCGCTATCTCTTCCTGGGCGCGCACTATCGCACGCCCGCGAATTTTAGCTGGGAGGCGCTTACTGCTTCGCAGAACGCGCTCGGTAATCTCCTTTCGATTGTCGACAAGGCTGTTGCCGCATCGGGCAACGTGCTGGGCACAGCACCGTCGTCGTGGATGAAAAAATTTCGAGCGCATATCAATGACGATCTCGACACCCCGGGCGCTCTCGCTACTCTCTGGGACATGACGAAGGATACTTCCCTCTCGCCGCCCGATTTGCTTGCGGGAGTCATCGAAATGGACAAAGTGCTCGGCCTCGATCTGCACGAACCGGACGAAGCGGCACAACGATTGATGGGCAAAGACATTGCCGTGGCGGAATTGCCGCAAGAAGTCCGCGAGCTTATCGAGCGGCGAGAGGAGGCACGCAACAGGAAGAACTGGCAAGGAGCCGATGCGCTGCGCGCGCAAATTCAAGAAAAAGGATTTACCGTGGAGGATTCCGGAACTGGCGTCCGCGTCATCCAAAAGTAAGAACTGCGCGTGCCGTGCTGCTTTGTACAATTTGATGACAGCTGTCATCAAATTGTACACGGATTTTATTTCGCAAGCACGAAGTTGATGAGGCGGCCTGGCACCACGACCACGCGCGCGACTTTCACGCCTTTCAGACGAACCTCAACCTTAAGACGTGCGTGCTTCTCGATTTCATCCTTGGTAACGTTTGCTGGAAGAACAATCGTGCCGCGCGTCTTGCCGTCAATCTGAATCGCAATTGTCACTTCGTCGTCCGCCAAGAGTTTCGGATCAAATTCTGGCCACGCTTGTGAGTGCACCGAACCCTTCCCTCCCGACTCATTCCATAGCTCTTCCGCGATATGCGGCGCAAATGGCGCAACGAGCGTGAGCAAAGTTTTCCACTGCGCCTCGCCTATCTTCTTTTGCTTCTCGATCGCATTGAGAAATACCATGAGCTGCGCGATTGCCGTATTGAATTTCATCTGGGTGGCATCCTCCCCGACTTTCTTTATTGTCTTGTGGAGCACGTTTTGGAGCGACGCAACATCATCCTTTTGCGCATACTGCTGCGCCTTCCATAATCGCTCGAGAAAACGGCGCACGCCTACTACCCCATCCGGATTCCACGGATAGCTGCCCACTTCGCTGTATGGCCCGATAAAGGCCAAATACATACGTACCGTATCCGCACCGAGTTTTTCAACAACAGAGTCTGGATCGATTACGTTGCCTCGCGACTTGCTCATTTTTTGGCCATCGGGCCCCAGAATGATGCTGCGATTCATGCGGCGCGTGTACGGCTCCGCGTCGGCAACGAGCCCGAGATCGAAGAGCGCCTTGTGCCAAAAGCGGCTGTACAAAACGTGCATCGTCGTGTGCTCCGCTCCGCCGCTATACAAATCGACGGGCAGCCAGTTGGCCTGTTTGCCTTTCGCCGCAAATTCTTTTTCATTGTGCGGATCACTGTAGCGGAGGAAATACCACGAAGAATCGACAAACGTGTCGAGCGTATCGGTCTCACGCTCGGCTTTTCCGCCACACTCCGGACATTCTACGTCAACGAACGACTTCACCTTTGCAAGCGGCGACTTCCCTTCCCCGCTTGGCAGGTAGTCTTCAATATCGGGCAAGAGGACAGGCAAATCTTCATCCTTCACGGCAACTGGCCCGCATTTCTCGCAGTGCACGATAGGTATCGGCACGCCCCAGTAGCGCTGCCGCGACACGATCCAATCACGGAGCTTGTATGTCGTTTTTCTGCGACCGAATGCCTCTGTCATTTTTTTCTTTGCATCCTCGCTGCGCAGTCCATCAAACTCGCCCGAGTGAAAAAGAAATCCTTCTTTGGTCTGTGCGCCGTAAAATGTGCCCTCATCAGGGCCACGTTCTATCGGTTTAATAACGTACTTTATTGGTAACTTGAACTTTTCGGCAAATGCCATGTCGCGCTCGTCATGCGCCGGTACCGCCATGATCGCTCCGGTGCCGTAGTGACCGAGTACATAATCCGCGACGAACACGGGAATTTTCTCACCCGTCGCAGGGGTGATAGCATCGACGCCTTCCAAGCGCACACCGGTCTT
>Ga0209542_10010719_pt1 | contig 16453 bp, 15 predicted proteins | sample RifCSPhighO2_01_FD_184028 | JGI IMG/M metagenome (GOLD analysis project Ga0209542, IMG submission 184028) | Soil microbial communities from Rifle, Colorado - Rifle CSP2_plank highO2_0.1 (SPAdes) (version 2) | ecosystem: Environmental > Terrestrial > Deep subsurface > Rock core/Sediment ...
TGATACTATTGCCAAACAGGCGCAGGGACTTTCCGGTAGAGATTCTTTATGCCTTGACTGCGGCATGCTGTTTACTTATCAAAAACCGAAATTCCAACGGTTCACTATGCAGGGCATGCGCTTTCCTTTGGACATGATTTTTATAGAGAATGGGAAAATCGTGGAGATTCGCGAGGGGCTTAGGTACCCGGAAAATGGAGAAGAACCGGTCATCATCCAGAGTTCGTTTGAGTCTGATATGGTCTTGGAGGTCAACGAAGGATTTGTGTGGCGCAACCGTTTACAGGTCGGGGAGAGCGCAGTATTGACTCGTAATTAGTTTTTAGGTATCATATTTGATATGTTCGCAATCATTGAAACAGGCGGGAAGCAGTATCTCGTTTCCCCCAAAGATAAAATCCGCGTTGAAAAACTAGCCGCAGACAGCGACCAGATAATTTTTGATAAAGTCCTGCTGGTTTCTGACAAAGACACTAAAATCGGCAGTCCGTTTGTTGCAGGCGCGAAAGTCACAGCTAAAGTGCTAAAGCAGGGGAGAGACCGAAAACTGCGCATTTTTAAATATAAATCCAAAGTCCGCTACCGCCGTCGCATTGGCCATCGTCAGGAATTCACAGAACTGGAAATTCAATCAATGGCATAATCTAAAGGGTCAACCGCAAGGTTGACCCTTTAGAAAATACCAATGGTACAATTCGTGAATTGTACCATATGTGGATTTTAATTTACTTGATAATCTCTACGCCCTTCCATGGCTTTGGCAATGGTGAGTTCATCAGCGTACTCGATGTCGCCGCCGATAGGCAGGCCGTGGGCAATGCGCGTTATTTTGACCTCTGGGATGCTCCTGAGGCGGCGGGCCACATACATGGCCGTGCTTTCGCCCTCGAGTGAAGGATTGGTCGCAATTACGATTTCTGCCCCCTGGCCAAGGTTCATAATGCGGTCTAGTAATTCTCTAATTCGCAAATCGTCCGGGCCTACGCCATCGATAGGGGAAATGACTCCGCCCAAAACATGGTACACACCCTCAAAGCCGCGGCCTTGTTCGAGCGCTACCACGTCGAGGGGTTCCTCGACCACGCAGATGAGATTTTGTTTGCGGGTTTTATCAGCGCAGATAGGGCAGAGTACACTTTCAGCCAGATTGTGGCACTGCTGGCAGAATGTTAATTCAACTTTCAAATTATTAACCGCTGTTGCCAGAAGTTCCCGGTCAAAATCCTTGGTTTTGAGCAAATAAAAAGTCAGCCGGGAAGCGCTCTTCGGGCCAATGCCAGGGAGTCTTGATAATTCTTCTATAAGTTTACGAATGGATTTGGGAAGGATGTTCATAGGCGATCAGCGATCAGCGATCAGCGATCAGCGATCAGCGATCAGGAATTCCCAGTCGCTCGTCGCCAATCGCCGTTTGCTAACTATATTTCTTCTATTTCCTCAATCACTTCTCTTTCCTTGGCTAAGCTTCTAAACGACGTTTTACTGGCATCAAAAAACAGCTCAATAGTACCTGTCGGACCATTGCGGTGTTTGCGTACGAGGATTTCCGCGATGTTCGGTTTACGCGAGTCCTTACCTGTATAGACCTCGTCTCTGTAAATAAACATGACAACATCCGCGTCCTGTTCGATGGATCCGGATTCGCGCAAATCGGAAAGCTGGGGTTTTTTGTCCGTACCGCGGTGCTCAACAGCGCGGGAAAGCTGGGAGAGCGCGAGAACTGGGACATTGAGCTCGCGAGCAAGCGATTTTAAAGCCCGGGAAATCTCTGAGACCTCTTGGACTCTGTTTTCCTGGTTGCGGCCCTGCATCAGCTGAAGATAGTCAACCACGATAAGGCCGAGGTTTTGCTCAGCCTGCAATCTGCGCGCTTTGGTGCGAATCTCCATGATGTTGGAGGAGGCGCTGTCATCAATAAAAATCGGCGCGTCCGCGAGTCTGCCCATAGCATGCCCAATCCGCTCAAAATCATTATCCTGGCCGTCGTCCGAGAGGCGCCCTGTGCGCATTTTCCAAAGGTCCACATCAGCTTCGGAAGCCAAAAGACGGTCCACCAGCTGATCTTTACTCATTTCCAAGGAAAATACCCCAACAGGGATTTTTTCCTTGACCCCGACGTGCCGGACGATATCAAGCGCGAGCGAAGTTTTTCCCATGGACGGGCGGGCAGCCAAAATTACCAAATCGGATTTTTGCAGTCCGCCGAGTAGGTTGTCCATGTCAGCAAAACCGCTGGGGATGCCCCGGAGTTTACCGCGTTCTTTATGAAGCTCATCAATCCGGTCAAAGGTTTCATGGAGGATCGATGTCAGAGGTATAAAATTTTGCTTGAGATATTTTTGTGATACTCCAAATAGGCGCTGTTCCGCGGTATCAAGAAGCATGTCCATATCCTCAACATCGCCGTAGGACGCGCTGATGATTTCTGACGAGGCTAGGATCAATTTTCGCAAAGTGCCTTTACGCTGGACGATTTTGGCATAATGCGCGACATGAGCGGCATTAGGCGTGGAGTTGACTAGGCTTGTCAGATAGGCCATGCCGCCGGCTTGGGTCGACATACCCTTTTCCTCGAGGCGGTTGCCGACCGTCAGTATATCAATGCTCGAGCGTTCATCGTAAAGATCGAGCATTGTTTCAAAAATCAGGCCGTTTTTGCGGTCATAGAAATCCTCAGGCGTTAGCTGGTCTGCGACCTTGATGATTGCGTCGCGGTCCAGCATGATCCCGCCCAAAACCGAAACCTCTGCTTCGAGGTTTTGTGGCGGCAGTCTGTCGATTTTTGTGTCTTGAGCCACGGGTTTTTGTTTAGGCTATTCTAAATCAGGGTATGTTAATAATACTTTGCTCGCAGTTCAAGGTCAACCGCTGTTTAATCCTCAGATTAAGCACATTTTATAAACAAAAACAGGGAAGCTCGGCTCTCGGACCGGGCTTCCCTGGCTTCTCGCATATTTACTGAGAAGACTGACTATAGAGCGAATTATCCAGGACAATGCTTGTTATGCTGATTTTTTTTGTGTGTCCTCAGAGTAGATCAGCGCTTTGATGCGCAGTTTGAGACGGTCATTGATGCCCCGCAGCTGCATGATGCCTTCTCTGGGAATGACATTTTGAACCAGACGGAGATTGGATTCGGAAAGAACCATGTTTGGCAGCATTTCCTCGATTCCGGCGCAGAATTTTCCGAATTCATCACCGGTAAACGGGAAAGGAATAGTGCCCTTGCTCAGAAATTGAACAGCTTGCAAGTTGGAGTTTTTTAGCGCCCGTTCCAGCTCAGTGAAAGAGCTGAAAGATACAAGCGTGGGTTTCGGAACTGCGGTGATAGGAGCGGGAACAGGGGGTTGATTAGCCGCACGAGCGGTTTCATGCATGGGAATTCTTGCGGGGGTTTTTACCTCAATCAGTTCCGGAACAGTCTCAATTTTGAGTTTTGCTGCTGATCTGCCGAATAGCGAAAAGTTGTGATGATGTACAGTGTCTCCCTTAACAAACCCGATTACTGTCACGGTTGCAGTTTCCGGATCACCCCCGTATCCATGCTCCGTGTGAATCTTGAAATCTTGTTCTCCGTAGTTGTTTTCGTCGAGTTCTGCGAACACCTCGTTCAAACGATCCTGATATTTTCCAGGATTATTGGAATGGAAAGCACGCATTACCCCGGCGAACTCTCTTTCTTTTGCAGGATCAGGGGTATCACGGATCGTAAAGCAATCGTTAACCCAACTGGCATCGTAGAAAGCTTTCAATTCCCGACTGATATTTTCACCTTCCTCCCCGATTTGAGCTACAGGGATTTCCTTGTGTGTGACGGTCAGGAGCATCGAATGATCGTAGAATTCACAGAATCGGCGTTCGTCGATGCTGTTTCCGTAGTTGTAAAGAATGCTGATCATGGCTCCGAGAGCGAACTCGCCTTGCCTGAGGAGCCATGCTGAAGCGCGATCGCGCGACCAACCATACTTTTGCGCGATGGCTGGAATGGAACTGGTACAGATTTCAAAGTACGGCAATTTTTGTTCGCGCAACCTCTGGATGAGCTCGTCGCCTTGCCTAATTTTTTTTAGGCTGGTGCCGTCTTTTTTTGAGGGGCGATAGAGAAAAGGAAAGACAGCGATTCCTGCTTCCATGCACATGCTAATCGCTTTCTCGATAGAGCCGGCACAGGTGTTGCCTCCGGCAGCTCCTCCAATCAGCCAGGCCTGAGCTCTTGGGAAAAGGTTCTTGAATTTCTCTTTGGAGATTTCAAAAGCTTCGCTTGCTTCAGCAAGGCTATTGGCCCCGCCGGTAATCTTGGTACCCCCCATATATAGGGGATACAATCCGGGAATCTGTGCTGCGACCCGGCCCAGTGTAGGATGCTGAGTGTTCCCCGCGGCATAAATGACTCGGGATCTAAGCTTGTCAGCCAGTCCTGGGTTTTTCCCTTCAGTCGCGATCGAGTTGAGGATTGCGTCTCGAGCTCCGGCTAGCATGCCCGTTCCTTCCTGCCCAATGTTGCCGAGTCCCAAAACGCCGATTGTCGGTTCAATGATGTGAGTCTGTGTCATGCTGCTTTTCTCTCCATGAAGGTGATTTCAACGATGCCAACGCTGTTCTGGTATATAAATCCTTTTTTACAGTAGCGGGGATCGCCGATTTGTTGTAAGGTCTCGTCGATTCTCGTTTCCATCGAGTCTCGATCAAGTTCGTTTCCCGGAGTTGGGACGATTCTGCAAGTCCAGGTTCCATTTTCTACATCTATTGTGCGCACGAAATCAAAAGGCTCTTGATTGAATTGGTCAGCCAAATAGCCTGGGAATTTCTTCATAAACCTATTTTCAAAATCTCCCAGTTCGGGCTCCAACCAATGAGTGCCGATTTCCCGCAGTCTCTCGAGACTGACGCGGCGAAGGCCGGGAAACTCAATTCCCGGAATTTCGTAATGGCCCAATCCTTCGAATCTCAGTCTGCCGTATCTTTTTGCCTCGGCTGGCTTATAGGCTGCAACAGCGTCCGTGAACACGCCGTAAATTTGCCCGCCGTATGAAGGGTCGCAGTAAACGACCCGGGGGCGCCACAGCCAGGATTCGGTTTGGAGAAGGGAAGAGTTAAATGGTATTTGTCTCTTCTCCAACCGATGTATGATATCACGACGTATGAGTGCGAGTTTTTCTCGTTTTTCAGATAATCTAGGTATTTGGAAATTCAGTTTTGTCAGCGCGGTAGAAGGCAGAGTAATCGATGGCACAGACCGCTTGGGTAATTGAGTCGCTGGTGGCACAAGGTTGATATGCCGCGCCCCAATTAGCGCCGTTACAATGCCCGCCAGCAATGCGAATGTCCACAGCGCAGCATAAGATTGCGAAATTTCGGTCTCGCGCACTATTGTGGGTACCAGCCGCTTCAATGTAACCTTGGGCTGGAAATCGTTTGGGATGTAGATGGGGTTGTTGAGCGCGAGAGTAACGTCGCTCACGTCATTGATCTTGCTTAGAGATTTGAGGCATTCAGAATTGATATAGAATGCACAGACTGTTTCCAGTGATTGTTTCACCTGAACTGCTGCAGTTTTTATCTTTTCTTTTGCGATCCAAATCTGCCAGCCGGGCTGAATCAGGTGCTTGTTGCCCCTGACATTTCCCTTGTTATCTACGACTATCACCCAGGATGTTTCCCAATTTGCCCCGTTGCGCGTGGCGCGAAGAACGATATCGCTCGTGGTGTCATTTTCTTGAACCTTGTAGATTCCAAAGCTCTCTTTGTCTGATGGCGCAGTTTTTCCTAAGGCTTCTTGGCCATAGGTAAAAATCCCCAGCATTAAAAACAACTGGATAATTGGCTTGAACATAAAATTCCTCCGTAGATCTTGAATTCTTGCCTATGGCGGCAAGATGCTCCATCAAAATTAGCAAGGCGTAAATAGAAGTACTATGTGCAAACGTACAACAAAAAAAAACCGGCCTTCGCCGGATTTTTTACAAAAGATCTAAATCGCAACTAACACATATATTATAGCAAAAAATTAGTCATTTGTCAATCGGATGACCATTGTTCCGTTTTCTGTATCGCGCACTTGGAATCTCCCGTTTAGCTCAATTTTTATTTTGATTTTGTCGGCTTCGCTCCATTTACCTTGTTTTCGGAGCTCGTCGCGTTGCGTTCGCAACTCTTCAATCTCCTCCGGCAAGGGCAGTCGCCGTTGTGTCCACGTATCTTTCAGAGAGAGTCCAAGAATTTTATCGAATTCCATTAGTGAGGCAAATTTGGCTTCTCCTGGCTGGTCAGAATCAAGCATTTCCCACATCATAGCCAGAGCCTTGGGAGTATCAAGGTCGTCATTCATTGCCTCGAAAAATTCTTTTTGGTATTCAGCGCAGCCGACTGAGCCTTCATTGTATTGCGACAGCTTGGAATAAAGACTATTGAGGGTATTCTGTGCTCCGTCCATGGCTTCTGAGGTAAAATTGAGCTTCGAGCGGTAATGCCCCTGCAAAACGAAATAGCGGTAAGCAAGAGGGGAGTGTCCTTTGGATTTCAATTCTTCAAGTGTGATCGCGTTACCCTCGCTTTTACCGATTCTACCAGCATCTAGCATCAAAAATTCCGAGTGCAGCCAGAATTTTGCCAGAGGCTTGCCGTAAGCGGTTTCGCTTTGCGCAATCTCGTTGGTGTGGTGCACGGGGATGTGGTCTATGCCGCCAGTATGAATATCAAACGGCTGACCAAGATATTTTACAGACATAGCTGAACATTCGATATGCCAGCCGGGAAAACCTATTCCCCATGGCGAGTCCCATTCCATATCCCTCTGTTTTATTCCCCTCCCTTGAGGGGAGGGGCTGGGGGAGGGTGAAAACTTCCAAAGGGCGAAGTCAGTAGGGTTTTTCTTTTCATGGTTAATCTCCGCGCGAGCACCCTCTCGCAAACTTTCGAGGTCTAATCTTCCCAATTTCCCATAGTCTTTTAATTTCGAGGTATCAAAATAAATCCCGTCGCGGGTGATGTAGGTAAAGCCTTTCTTTTCCAATTCTTGAATCAATTTGATCATGTCTTTCACATGATCTGTGGCTTTGGGCAGTTTGTCAGGCGTCAGGATATTTAGCTCGCGGATGTCATTTAAAAAAGCGTCCGTGTAAAAGGAAGCAATGTCCCAGGCGGTCCTGCGCTCGCGCTTTGTTGCCACCTGCATTTTATCCTCACCCATATCTCGGTCACCCGTGAGGTGGCCGACATCAGTGATGTTCATGATGTGTTTGACTGCGTAGCCGTTATGGAGGAGTGTGCGCTTTAAAACATCAGCGAAAATATAGGCGCGTAAATTGCCAATATGAGCGTAATCATAAACCGTTGGCCCGCAAGTATAAACTCCTGCGTACCCTGCTTTGATTGATTTGAATTCTTCTGGGTTGCGGGTGAGTGTATTGAACAGCTTTAGCATAGAATCATTCTAACAAGCTCTCAGAGCCCTTGCAATTAAATGAAAGCAATGTTAAGGTGCCAGCACTATAAAGCCATTCATTGGGGCTTACCAAACCAGTGATGCGTTATTCCTGAATAGGTTCCCGACGAGGAATAGCAAAGAAGGAGGAACCATAATGAAAGAGAAAGATTCAAACACGTTTGCTGATTGGCTTTCGCAATTGCCTGAACTTAACGGCGCGAGTTTTTCCACACATCCCGCAAGAGCATTTGCGCTTGCGTTTAAACGGCGGGTGGATTTACACGACCAAGAATTCAGACAGTTTATCGCCGATTGGAACAGGCATTTTTCGCGAACTCGGCGAAAGCTCGAAAGTATTACTGAGCCAGGATTCTATCGCCTGCGAATCAACTCGAAAAAAGGCGAGTCGCTCGATCAGTTTCATCCGCAGTTGAAACGACACGCTTACAATTCCCAAGTTACAGCCCGGTCGGTCGAGTTGATTGTCTGGATGAGAATGACTGACCACGGTCTGTATTTGCAGGAAGTTTCGCCGCTACCAGAGGGGAAGAGCCTGCAGGTACAATGGCGGGCCGGTTTTTGGGCATTGGTTCAGGAGCCGTTCGTGTTTCAATTGGATGCTGGTTGGAAAAGCGCGCCGTTTTTGCGAGCTTGCCGCTTCATCGAGACGGAAAGCATGCTCTATTGGGATAGCTGTCTTCCGGCACTAAGTTGGATATTCGCGGCCGGAGTTTATGATGTGATCAAGACCGCGGACGACGCCTTGCACAACAAATTGAACTTTCCCCAGGCTCGCAAGCTCGTGCGCGCGGCCTGCGTGTAATCTGGATTGATTCGACCCTGGTGGGGTTTCTCATCAGGGTCGCGTTATTTTAAGTAGGAAACAAGTTCTCATGATCACGAAATCTGTGAGTCACTTTTATTTTAATCTAGGTTCTTGTTTTTTCTAGCAATTGCTAGTTTTTAGTCGATTTTAAATCGACTTATAAAAAACAGCGGGGCGGGGATCCGGATGGATCGCCGCCCTTTATTGTCAGTTGTTTGCATCAGCCGAGCACCTTCTTGACTTTCGCCAGGAGCGACATGATCATGAGAAAGATAGCAGCAGTTGACGTGATGACCACTATAGTCTCCAACCCTCGACTCGGAGAGGCAGCGTACCAAACCATCAAAAGCGCGCTTGTTGTTTCAAGGACAAATTTGAATTTGCCCCAATAGCTAGCCCGCATTTTTTTTATGACGGCACGTACGCTCTCGCCTTGTAGATGAGCTAATGCCAAACTGCACGCTGACAGCACAACTATGATTGATTCCCCAATCAGGGTTAATACAACTATTTGCGGAAAATTGTTGTATTGAAACAGGTATAGAGCGCCGATTGTCGCTTTGTCAGCTTGCGGGTCGATGACGCTGCCAATGTCATCTTCAGGTTTGTTTTCCATTCCGGGGTCTTTAGACATCACTCCGTCAACTCCATCGCTGTATGCCCACAGAAGGATGACTATGCAATATTCCCATAGAGGCTGCTTAAAATTGTTAAGCAGATAAAATGACAGCGGCGCGCAGATGAGCCGGCACACGCTAACTTGATTAGCTGTGATGCCTAATGCGTTTAGCAGCTGTGCTACGGGTTTTGCGAGTAATCGGACAAGACCGTAGAGCGAATCAGAAAGCCGGTTGCCGTATTTCCAGGCACTGAATTCACGAATAGCCGTAGACATGAAGCCTCCTTATTACTCTATTTTAGCACAAAAAACGACCAATACTGTCTTGGCCGTTGTTGAAAATCAATCAGCTTGCTCAGCTTAGTTCAAAACCATTTTTTGTGTTTGAAAAGCCAGAGCATTAAAAGCGAGGCGAGGGTCATAAGTCCGGCCACTATCCAAAAGCCAATCGGACTATCGTGAAACGGCCGTCCGGGAATTTCCACGGCAAATATAAAAGCAACTAGGGTTGCCGGCAGGACAATGGCCGACATTATGGAAATATTCCTGGTAAGCTGATTTAGGCGGTGCGCGACGAGTGATTGGTTAGTATCCGCGAGCGTGTCCGCAGTTTCTTTGAGGGCTTCGAGAATATCCCAGATATTTTCGAAATATTCCAGCAGATCGCGGTAATAGAGTTTGGACTGCGGGAAATTGAGGTAACTGGCGGTTCGTTTCGGCAGTTTTGCCAGCACGTAATGATGGGTTTTCATCATCTTGCGGAACTCAATGATATTTTTTTTCATGAGCGCGATTTTTGAAAGCAAATCAACGCCCGTCTTGTGAAAAATTCCGCTCTCGATTTCCGTTATGTCTTCACTGATATGATCGAGGATCGGATAGGATCTGCGAAACAGGCTGTCGAGAGTTTTATAAAGTAGATACCCGGAACCTTTTTGCATGCGGGCTGCACGCAGATCCGTGGAATTTCTAGTCTCATTGAAAAAAGTTTTCAAGGTATGTATCTGGTTATAGTGCACCGTGATTAGGAAATCACGACCAACAAAAAAATCCACCTCTCCGGGGATTATTTCCTGAGCCGCACGATCGTAAACCGGAAATAACAGCACAATGAAATCATAGCCGTCGCCTTCGTCAATATGAGTGCGGTGCTGGGCTTCAGCCACTGCCTGAAAATGTAGGTTATGGAATCGAAAATTGGTCCGTAGCCACTCGATTTCTTCCGAACCAGGATTGACTATATCAATCCAGCGAAGATTTTTTGTGAAGATTGTTTTTATGTTCACTCGTTAGAATTTTTTCGATGTTAATTTTTATTTTAGCCTTGGATTATATTATACCATGCCCGGGCAAACGGGTTAGACCCTGTCTGAAAACTTCAGATTTGGCTAAAATGTCAGGATTCTGGCTGCAAACTCTTCAAAAAGCTCACCGATGCTATAGCATCGCTTCCGCTTTTTTCAAAGTTTTCCCTCAAAATCCCGAACATTTTATCTCAAAAGCAAGCTTTTCAGACAGGCTCTTAGACCTTGGCAGAGAGGGTTAGTATTTCCGAAATTTGAAATAGCGTAAATATAACGTAAATTAATATGAGACTCAGGCCTTCTAGTGGCGAAATTCTATTTTTGATGCGGGCGAATATAAAAAAAGTAATATAGCCGCCTATGATCACGAAAAATAAGGGGGCGAACCCTTTGGTTTCAATTGCGAATGAACCGTGCATCAAGGTAAAAACCGCAAATAGCAAAGTGTTGGTGGCCGCAGAGCCCACGTAATCTCCGAATGCGACCTCTGTGTGTCCGGCCCGGAGAGATCGTGCGGCAATCATCAGCTCTGGCATGTTGGTTCCAAGGGAGAGCACGAGGAGGCTGATGAGCATGGCCGGCACATCCAGGAGCTGGGCGGCAAAAATAGTTTGGTCCACTAGGATTTTTCCGGCTGCATAGATGAGGACGGCGCCGATAATTATTCCCAGTATGTCACGCAGTGCGGCCGAACTTTTTTTTTGCGCCCCGCGTTTCAGATGATCAAGGAGTTTTTCTTCGCTTTGAAATAAATTGAAAAAAACTACGTACAATAGGATAAGCAGTACTGCGTCGTAACTACTAACAAATCCGTCGAGAATCAAAAATGCGGGGGCGGCCAGCAGCAGCAAAAAAAATAAGAGCTTTTTTTGATCAAGCCTATGCCTCAGCGTGATGCCGCCGGTAAAAATTGCCAAAACAGGGATTATGAGCATCAATATCACAAAAGAGCCGCCGATCAAATTGCCGACAAAGATAGTCGGCCGTTTCTCGATCACAGAGTTCAGGCCCACGGAGATCTCAGTTAAAGAGGTGAGAACTCCTAAGATAAGGAAAGAAGCGGCAAAGGTAGAAACGCGGACATCTTTGGAAAATTTTGTTATGCCGTGAACCACCAGTCCCGAAGCAATCCACATGATCGCAAGACCGAGGGAAAAATAGAAAATATGCAGACCCACCATATTCTCACTGTAACACATTTGCCAAATTGTCAAAACCGTTGTTTTCTGGTACAATTTTTTTGAAAGATAACTTTTTATTATGGAATATTCCGCTTCCGCCATAACAAAGCTCCGAGAAGAATTCACAGCGCATACCGCCTCAAAAAACGGCTTGCGATTTCAGCCATCGCTGGCGGCTAGTACCGGGATCAGCACGATGACGCGCGACTTGGAAACTAAGCGGCAGCTTGAGAATCTCACGGTCGAGGAGAAGGCAGCGCTTTCCGAAATTGACGCTCTGTGGCAGAAAATTTCCAGGTTCAACAACCAGATGGCTTCCGCAAAGACCGCTCCCGCAAGAGATCAAATTTACAGTATTAAAGACAGCAAATTTGTCCCGGAACCGCAGTTGCCAAAAGCAGAACCACACCCAATGATTACTACGGAATTTGCCGAAGAAATTATTTCCGGACTAAACAAACAGTTCGAAGACAAAATTATGCCTGAACGAGCCGGGGTGGAATCGGGGCGCAATCTCCAAGAGTATTTATCTCACATCCAAAGCCAAAAGCCGCGTTTGCCGTTTGCCAACGAAGAGAGCCATATTGATTTAGATAAGCTTAAGCAGTCTGCATAGATAATGTACTACGATCTGGAACAAAAAATTGAGGACTATTCTGAAGAACTGTTTAGCGATCTGGGGCTTGCATCTTTGTCTGAGGATGATAAGGCTGATTTGTTCGCGCGCGTGCAGGAACATTTGCATCAGGTCATTGTAGAGGTTTTGCGTCCCTTGCTCCCCGCGCCGGAAATCACAAAAATGAAGCAGTCTTTGAACCAAGAAGATTATCACGCGCTCGATCTGGTTCTGGCCGCTTATCCTCAGCATAAAGAAGCGATGGAAGCGAAAATCGATGAAGAGTTTGAAAAATTAAAATTAACCATTGCAGAGGAACAAAAAAATGCCGGATTTGGAACCGCAGCCTGATAGCCACGAAATCGTACCGCCGATTGTTGATGCCCAAACAGCGCAGACAGAAGAGGCTCACGGGCAAATTCACGAACAGCAGCCTGTAGCTGAAGGGTATAGCGCAGAACATGATCAGGCCGCATCAGAGCTTGCAGAAATGGCAGATGAGATTTCTGCTAGGTCACAGACGACAGGGATAAGTGCGCCAGGTCAGGAACACGAAATTCGCACGGTTGCAGATTTGAATTCCATTCTCTCATCAGCCGAAAAAATCGTTCACGAGATAGCTGCAATTCCCCCAGAAAATTTGAAAGGCAACGCGCTTTCAGCCGGTCAAGACAACCTGATAGCTGCGATAAGCGCAGCTCGCGAGTTGCGCGAACAGCAAAAAGACAAACCAAACTAAGAAACAAAATGAGCCCCGTATATCAATTTTGAGTTTATTTATTGTCATGGTAATTGATTAATAATCATTAGTTTATTTATTATTAAACTCCAGGAGACAACTTTGTTCACCTTGTCGGTGAACTCTCGAAGTTGTATTACGGGGTGAATGATCTGATCTTAATATTTTTTTTCCTTCTCCTGTTAGCAATGGTCGGCGGCATTGGAGCGATTTTTTGGTACCGGAAAATACTGAGGCGGAAAATCGCGGGCGCAAAAATTTTAAACTCCGTGTTTTTAGAGGTCTTCATGCCGCGCGAGACAACCCAAGCCGACAAAGAGAAAGATCCGGCCAAAGAAGAAAAGGAAATGATCGGGGTTGCCGAACAGATATTTGCCACTCTAGGACACGTGGAAAAGCGGAATTTTTACACGTTTTTGGAAGGCCAGGAGAGTATTAGTTTTGAAATAGTAAGTATAGATAAAAAGATTTCTTTTTTGATCAACTGCCCGGCGCGTTTGCAAGATCTCGTGGAAAAACAAATCCACGCTCAATACCCGGCCGCGCAGATTGATTCGGTTTTGCCGCCGCGGATTCTGCGCCCGGGAGGCTCATCTGCTGCAGTGGAGCTTGTCTTGCAAAAGAAATACGTTTTCCCGATAAAGACTTACAAAAATATGGAGAGTGACCCCCTGAACGCTCTTGCCAACAGTATGTCCAAGCTTTCCGAGAACGAGGCCGCAGCGGTTCAGCTCATTGTCTGCACGGCGCCATTGGGGTGGCGGGCCAAGGTCATGAAGCGAGCGCGCCATATTCAGAAGGGCGGTGAGGTAGAAATGCATCATAATTGGTTTTTAAAACTCCTGCACTGGATGTTTGCTCTGATGGACGATGTAATGAACTCAGCCAACAAATCCGCCTCAAAACAAGCCGGACCAATGGCCAGCAGTACTGATTCCAAAAACAGCATGTACCGCCAGCTTACGCCAATGCAGCAGGACGCGGTAAAAAAGCTTGAGGAGAAGGCCGGTAAAAACGGTTTTGAATGCAACCTGCGTGTGGTGGTTTCTTCGGCAAACGAACATGAAGCGGCGAGCCATATGCGCAACGTGTTGTCTTCATTTATGCAGTTCAGTCAGGCGCCGTTCAATGGTTTCCGCACCTTGCGCAAATCACAATCACGGATCATCAGGGATTATACGTTTCGTACCATGAATCAGCGATGGCGCAAAAAAATGATTATGAATACCGAGGAGTGTGCCAGCGTGTTTCATTTACCCACCAAATTCAACCAGACTCCGAACATCAAATGGCTCTCAGCCAAACGCGCGCCCGCGCCGGTTAACATAGTACAGGACGGGGTTTTGCTCGGGCTGAATAATTATCGCGGCATTAGGACAGAGGTCAAGATCGGACGCGATGATCGCCGCCGGCACATGTACATTATCGGACGCACTGGCACCGGCAAATCGGAATTTATCAAAAATATCGCGCTTCAGGACATTAAAAACGGCGAGGGGCTGGCGGTCGTGGATCCGCACGGCGATTTAGTGGAAGCAATTCTCCAGAATATCCCCAAAGAGCGGGCCGAAGACGTGGTGCTGTTTGAGCCGTTTGATATGCAGAGGCCCATGGGCATCAATATGCTGGAGGTGGAAAATGATGAACAGAAAGATTTTGCGGTGCAGGAAATGATTGAGATATTTTACAAACTGTTCCCGCCGGAAATGATCGGCCCAATGTTCGAACATAACATGCGCAACGTGATGCTAACGCTTATGGCTGATAAACAGTACCCTGGCACGATTGCGGAGATCCCGCGCATGTTTACGGATCCCGAGTTTCAGCGCTATAAACTCTCGAAAGTCACTGATCCGGTGGTTCGCTCGTTCTGGGAACAGGAAATGGCCAAGACCAGTGATTTTCATAAATCGGAAATGCTCGGTTATCTTATTTCCAAGGTCGGCCGGTTCGTGGAAAATGAAATGATGCGCAACATAATCGGCCAGTCCCATTCCTCGTTCAATTTCCGAAAAATAATGGACGAAGGCAAGATCTTGCTTATCAACCTTTCCAAAGGCAAAACCGGCGAGGTCAATTCGAAACTGCTTGGGCTGATTATCGTTTCCAAACTGCAGATGGCCGCGTTGGGACGAGCCGATATTCCGGAATCGGAACGTCGAGATTTTTATTTGTATATTGACGAGTTTCAAAATTTTGTTACAGACAGCCTGGCTACGATTCTTTCTGAGGCGCGCAAATACAAGCTGAGCCTAATCATGGCTCACCAGTATATCAGCCAGCTGGTGCAGGAGAATAACAGTAAAATCAAAGATGCGGTGTTTGGCAACGCCGGAACAGTGGTTACGTTTCGCATTGGCGTAGAGGACGCCGAGCTTATGGCCAAAGAATTCGCTCCGGTATTCAACGATTTTGACGTGATAAATATCGACCGGTTCAATGCTTACATAAAACTTATGATCAATGGTACAGGGTCACGGCCATTTAACATTGAAACTTTGCCCCCGGTCCAGGCTGGCCCTAAGGAAGTTTACAACGCTGTCCGCAAGCTTTCCAAGCTCAAATACGGCCGGCCGCGTTCCGAGGTTGAGGCGGAGATCGTTCAGCATGCCCGGCTTGGCCAGGTGCCGGCATCATCAGGGATTGAGCGCACTGCATAGCGGATTTGATTTTTTGAGTAAAATGACATATAATAATTTTGAAGGTTATTTTAGGCTTTACTTGATACAAAAATTAAAAAAAACCTGCTAGCTTGCTGGCAGATTAAGATACAACTGTGGATAAACTTTCAAATTTAGCGTTGCTCAGCCAAATGCTGGAAAGCGCGGAAAAAAACATTCAATCAGCCAAACAAATCCTGCGTGAAATCATGGGATCAAAAAGCTCAGTTTCAAGCATTGCGGAAAAAGCCCGGATCATGATGCCGCCTTCTATGGGTGGCGGCGGTAAGGTCATAGAGGGGGTTTTTGACGGCCAAAACATGATGGGCCCGGATGGAAAGAAATACCCGGTGCCGGCCAATTATGCTTCAAAATCAAAACTGGTAGAGGGTGATGTTTTAAAACTCACAATTTCAGATGATGGATCGTTTATTTATAAGCAGATCGGTCCAGTGGAAAGAGAAAAGAAATTAGGCATTTTGAGTCAAACTGAAAATGGTGAATACCGCGTTACAGTCGATGGAAAAAGCTACCGCCTGCTCCTGGCTAGTCTTACTTATTTCAAAGCCGAGCCGGGAGACGAGGTGGCAATAGTTGTGCCCCAAAGCGGCGATGCGCAGTGGGCAGCGGTGGAGAACGTCATTAAAAGCGATGGAACGCAGGGACCGGGAGCGATCGCTGATGCGCCCAAAGAACGGATGGAGGATATTGACCGCGACCTTGAGCTGGGCGAACAAGAATAAATGCGAAACTTGATCGCGCAATTCGTGCGATTTCTTGGGATAGGATTTCTGAACACCGCGATTGATTTCGCGTTTTTAAATACGTTTATGTTTTACACCGGCATTTTTACCGGCGCAACGGTCGGCGGGTTTTCGATGATCACTTTTTTTCTGGCGGTTACCCACAGTTATTTCTGGAATCGGTATCTGGTGTTCAAAAGGACGAACGGAGACGAAGGACTGCTGTCCAATCTGGTTGAATTTATCTACGCGGGCGTATTGGGCGCGTCAGTAATCGTATTGGCGGCTTTCGGCGCTGCCCAAAAATATTCCTACCAATATTATCTGGGATTGATAAAT
>Ga0209542_10010720_pt1 | contig 16452 bp, 15 predicted proteins | sample RifCSPhighO2_01_FD_184028 | JGI IMG/M metagenome (GOLD analysis project Ga0209542, IMG submission 184028) | Soil microbial communities from Rifle, Colorado - Rifle CSP2_plank highO2_0.1 (SPAdes) (version 2) | ecosystem: Environmental > Terrestrial > Deep subsurface > Rock core/Sediment ...
TCCGTTATGAGTATGGGATTTCTTGGGTGTTTCTTTTTTTGGTTGATAAGCTAAAGGTTTTCTAGCTCTTTCTCTTGCTTTTGCTACTGCAGTGTCTCCTACTATAAATATGTCCTGTACTCTAGCCTTAGCTCTTTCTCTCTCTGCTTGTCTAGCTTTTTCAACTTCAGCATTAGCAATACTATCTGCTCTAGCTGTTGCAGTACTGTCTCCTAAATATCTATTTCTTGCTGCAATACTGTCTTCTCTTGCTTTTGCTACTGCAGTATCATAAGGAGCAGTTTGTGTTTGAAAACCAATTCTTGCAGGAGTAGGAAGGGAATTTTTTACATACTTTGTTTTTCCAACAGTTGTAGTTTTTTCTGTTTCAGCTACGATAGTGTATAATCCCGGTTTTATTCTCCATTGACCATCAACAAAAAGAGAATCTCCTACTACATCAACATAACCATCTTGAACTGCTCTTCTTATCAAATTTAAAGATGCTTGATCGCTTTTTGGTGTATTTCTTAAAAGTCCCTCTAAGTATCTTCTAGAAGCTATAGTTTTAGGTGTTTGTGGCTTCTCATTTTTCACGTCATTTAATTCATATTGTATTGATTCTCTTATGTCACTAGCATTATAATAAAGAGGACCTCTAACAGCTATGAAAGCACTATCCAGATTATACTTTGAATCAGGTGTTAATGTAATGTCATAAACATAATTTGTTAAAGAAATTCCCCTACCAGTCGCAGAAAAAGTAGATGCAGGATTACGCATCATTATTCTATTCTCAACAGTTTTAATTTGTGGAACTTTTTTTGTAGTATCTTTTTGAGTTTGAACAGTATCAGCTTTTTGTTTAGGTACGCCGAATTGAGTACTTGCAAGCGTTTGTGAATATGCAGAATCAGGAGTTGTTAAATAAGACGACATCCCAATAATTGCGGCCGAGACGATTCCCTTATACAGATTTCTCATCTGTTTTCCAGAAAAAACATGCTTATAAACTTTGTGGTTATGTAGTCACTATCAAATTACATTCTAAAATACACTTTCTAATATAATAATTAATTTTTGACTTTAATGAAGAAAATCTAAACCAGATTTTCTATAAGTCGTATCAGCTTTCCATTTTCTTGTAAGTTTATCGAAAACTTCAAAAGTACATAAAAGTTTTTCTCCTACTGGAGAAGCGTATGCGATACCCTTTTTTTCACCTTTCATGTCATATGTGCAAATTTCTCGAGATGGGGCTGGACCACAGTCCCCACTATAGATTACTGTAAAAGTTGTGCTATCAGAACTTAAGCCTCCCGCATGATCTGTTGCACAAAAACGCATATTCATGTTTATTGGAGGGATATCTCTAATTTCAGGTTTATTTTGTGTGCAGGCTACTGTAATTAATACCAAACCAGTTAAAGAGCCAAGAGCTCCAGAAACAAGTTTAGATTTCATAAGAAAATCAGTGCTTTAATCTATTAATATTTTTCTATACTGGCTTGATATAATAATAAGAAAATGTGGGAGACAGGATTCTCACGCAGAAGAACCAAGTTTCTTCCGCACTATTTCCTATTTGTTTAAACCAATTTATCGAATCCAGTTTGTTTTGTTTCACTTAATTAAATAATGTGGGAGACAGGATTCGAACCTGCGAAGGCACTAAGCCACGAGATCTTAGGTCTCGCCCGTTTGACCACTCCGGCACTCCCACATCTAAGAAATGTCGGATGGACAAACTCTTTGACCACTCCGGCACTCCCACATGACGTGAACTTCCTGTTCGCGGAAATCATATCCTTATATGACGCCAGCTGAAACTTATTTTGACTTAAAAAACTTCTTATTTTATCTATTAACTAAATTGCTGCCACACACAGGTTAATTGCTAATAATAAAGCCTGCTCATTTTGATTATAAACCCCTTTTTTGTGCTATCAGCATCCTAGATTTTGAAACATTTCAAAATCTTTATTAACTTAGTTTCATTTTTGATTTAATGAAAGCTAATAAGAAATTTTCAATCATTCGTCACGGGAGTGCCAAATGAAAGAAGTCGTAGCTAGGATTTTAAAAAAAGTGCTTAATGAAAAAAAAGTCGATTTAAGCGAGGAAGAAATAGAAAAACTCATTGAGATTCCTCCCAGCCCAGAAATGGGAGATTACGCCTTTCCGTGCTTCTTTCTTGCGGAGAAACTTAAAGACAATCCAAAAGAGATTGCTATTGAACTTCGTGAAAAAATAAGAAACCCGGGAATTGAATTTGAGGATATTCAGACAAAAGGCCCATATATAAATTTCTTCATTAATAGAAAAAGTTTTGCAAGGCAAACTGTCTTGGAAGCTATAACAAAGAAAAATAACTTTGGAAAAACAGAGATAGGAAAAGGAGAAAAGACAATGGTAGAATTTCCATCTCCAAATACAAATAAGCCGCTCCATCTTGGCCATTTAAGAAATATGGCAATAGGTGAGAGTATTTCAAGAATTTTAGAATTTGATGGAGAGAAAGTTATAAGGGCTAATTTGAACAACGATCGTGGGATACATATATGCAAATCTATGCTTGCTTATCAGAAATGGGGGAAAAATAAAACTCCAAAAGACAAAAAATTAAAATCAGATCACTTTGTTGGGGATTTTTATGTAATGTTCGAAAAAAAGAAAACAAAGAAGCTTGAAAATGAGGCTCAAAAATTGCTTCAAAAATGGGAGGCAGGCGACCAAGATACATTTCTTTTATGGAAATTAATGAACAACTGGGCATTGGAAGGTTTTGAACAGACATATCAAAAATTTGGGATAAATCATGATGTGAATTTCTTTGAGAGTGAAATTTACGAGGATGGAAAAAAAATTATTCTTGATGGAGTCCAAAAAGGTTTGTTTGAGAAAACAAAAACAGGCGAAGTAAAAATAAATCTGGATAAAGAAGGCCTCGGAGAAAAAATTCTGCTAAGACAAGATGGGACTTCATTGTATGTAATTCAGGATCTTGCTTTGGCAAAATTGAAATTTAATGATTACAAATTAGATAAGTCATTTTATGTTGTTGGAAATGAACAGGAATATCACTTTAAAGTATTGTTTTCCATTTTGGAAAAATTGGGATTTAAAGATAAAGAAATGAAGCACATTTCTTATGGAATGGTTAATCTTCCATCGGGAAAAATGAAATCAAGAGAGGGAACAGTTGTTGATGCAGATGATTTGATAGAAGAAGTAAGATTACTAGCAGAAAAAGAACTTTTAAAGAGAGAAAAACTCCAAAAAGGCGAACTTCAAAAAAGAAGCAATATCATTTCTCTTGCAGCAATAAAATACCTGTTGCTTAAAATTGATATAAAAAAGTCAATGCTTTTCAACCCAAAGGAATCTATATCCTTTGACGGCGACACGGGCCCCTATATTCTTTATAGTTATGCGAGAGCAAGCTCTATCTTGAAAAAACTCAAAACCGATATCAAAAAGTTCGAAGTTTATGATTTAGAAGAAAAAGAGGTTGAGCTTGTCAAGAAAATTTCCCAGTTTCCAGAAATCGTCTTAAGCTCTTATAAAAACTTGAATCCTTCTGTAATTGCCAATTATTCTTATCAACTGGCGCAAGTTTTCAATGAATTTTATCACGCTTGCAAGGTTATTGGCTCTGAAGAACAAGAGCCATTTAGAGTTTCTCTTGTACAAGCCTTTAGACAGACTTTGAAAAATTCTTTGAGTCTTCTTGGCATAGATACAGTAGAGGAAATGTAATTAATAATTATATCTAACAAATGCACTTAGGCTTTTATTTCTTGGAATTGTTTTATTTTTAACACTTAAATCACCATACAATTCAAAATGTAGTTTTGGAGATAAAGTATATCTTATGCCATTTCTCAAGTTCAATAAAAAATCTCCATTTCCTTTAACTAAACCCACTAATCCTGTTGCGGTTCTTATCTTGCCGAATTTATAGCCAGTTATAAAACCAGCTGAGACCTCGTTTGGAGGATTAATCCCATGATGATTTTTTCCAGTACTGTTATATTCAAATGAAGAGGTTAGCTCTGCATTCCTATCATGAAATAAGTAAGTTGCAGCCATTCCAACTTTTTTGTCTACTCTTCCGTTTCCAGTAGCGATACCTTTAGTTTCTCCAGTTGGAAAGGTTAAAGAAAAATATGGGATTAAATTTAAGTTTTTAATAGTTCCTCTAGGACCAACACCAATAGAAATGTCCCCCATTCCGCTATTAGAACCATTTGGCGAATCTATAAACTTGTAAGGTATATTAATAAAACCAAATTTGCCAAAGTTGCTTCCATCCCAATATTTTAATATTAGATTGTTGGCAAGTACGTTAACATCCTGTTCACTTTTAGAAAAAGATAGCCTTTCATCTAACTGCAAATTTGTCGGTCCCCTCATGCCTTGGAAAATTGTCTGTCCATGAGCCCTGCTAGATGAGATAGATGTCATCGTGGCAAAAAACAATAACCATTTTTTTACGCTCATTTGATTTTACCCTAAAAAGCCTTATTAAATATTTGTGGTATTGTAGTAACACCATTAATTTTATATACCAAATAAGGCTTAGATGTACCATGATTGAAATGTCTCTTAGGAAAATTGGATTGTCGGAAGGAGAAATTAAAGTATACATGGCTCTACTTAATTTAGGAGCATCTCCAGTAAACAAAATTCATGAAAAAACAGGAATAGAAAGAAGAAACATCTATGATATACTAAATAAATTAATTGAAAGAGGACTGGTTTCTTATATCACTGAGAATAAAAGAAAATCTTATACTATTAGCCATCCAACTAAGATAATAAGCTATATCGAAGAGAAAAAACATGACTTAGAAAAAAGTAAGCAAGAAGTAGATAAAGACATTCCCAACCTTATTGAAAAATTTAATTCCAAAAAAACAGAGATAAGTGCAGAAGTTTATAGGGGGGATGAAGGTATAAAAACGGTTTGGGAAGATATGTTAAACTACAAACGAATAGACTGGATTGGTTCTGGTAGATACGTGCCTAAGAAATTTCCCCATTTTTTTGCTAATTGGGACAGAAGAAGAGTAAAAATGAAAGTTAAAATGTTTAACCTAATGAGATATGAGTTACGAAGTGAAACTAAGTCGTTATCCTTAGAAAAATTAAAATATCTTCCTAAAGAATTTAGTGTGAATCCAACAGTTGTTTGCGTCTATGGAAATAAGGTTGTTAATTTTCTTTATGGTGAAAATCTTTTTGCTTTTTTAATTGAAAGCAAAGAATTGGCAGATAATTATCGGAAATATCATGAATATCTATGGAATAAGGTAGCAAAAACTTAGACTCAAAATCTCTCAAAATCAAAACTTATTTAAAGCGTTTTTCATTTAAAGAATAGGTTAATTAAATACAACAAAAAGGAGGTTGAAATGGCAAAACAAGGAGGCATAGATATGTTGGGAAGATGGGCTTTCCTCATTGGAGTTATCCTTGCCGTAGTTCTCGGATTTTTAGGTCCAGTTACAGGCACATGGGCAATGGTTCTGGTTATTATCGGAATTATTGTAGGATTACTTAATGTAGGAGACAGAGAAGTAATGCCTTTTTTAATGTCTGGAGCAGTTTTGATAATTGCGAGCGCTCTCGGTGGTAATCTACTTGGCAATTTGACTTATGTAGGTTCTGTGCTTGATGCATTGCTTGCAATATTCGTACCAGCTACAGTTATTGTAGCGGTAAAAAACGTCTTCAGCTTAGCAAGAAATTAGTTACCAATTTTTATTTTTTATTTTTTTAATTTATGTTTTCTCGTTTTCTTTATTTTTGTTATTATTTGGTTTTGATGAAAAACTAAGGAATAGTTTTAAATAATTCTCTTTCATTAAGAAATTATGGAAAAGAGTATTTATGATGCTCCTTCAGATGGAATTTATTTTAACGGAGCATTTCAGGAATTTATGAGAAGATTTAAGGGAGCAACAAGAATTACTTGGTCTAATCATGAGGTCGATGGACTTTTTCAGGATTATTACCATATTGAACCAAATGGGGTAACATTAAGTTGGATTGCAAGAAGAGTTGAACAAACATGGCAAACAAAAGTGACTCTCTATGGTGATGAAAAGCAGATTCAAGAAGTAGAAAGAAAAATAACTGAAGGATCAGAAAAAATTCAATCCGCAGAAAGAGAAATAGCAACAGCAAAAAGATCATTAGAAGAACTTACTGTTTAAATCAAAACTTCTCGATCTTTACTTAACAAATTCCACATTGGGTAGATTCTCAAACTCTTTATCTCCAGTAAGAAACTTAATTCCAAGTTGCTTAGCAAAACAATATCCAATACAATCTGTCATAGAAACATCTCTCTTGTTCATTTTATTTTTAAGCTTTGCTGCTTCTTTGATAACTCCTTCATCAAATTCTTTTGTAAAAGGATAATATAAATCTAAGACTTTTTCCGCTTCAATTTCATTCTTTTCCCTTAAAATTCCTAAATAAAGTTCAAAAAGATTAAGCTTGGTTGTAATAATTCCTACTTCACTGTATTCTTCATAATCCTCGTTAGCTTTAAGAATTTCAAAAAAGGCATATGTGTCAAAAAACAAAGATTTTTGATTTTTAGTAAAGATCTCTTCTGAGTTCATCTTTTATTTGTTGTGTTGGCTTAGTAATTTTTCCCTTTAATAATCCAAAAGTTTCTTTGAAAGCTTTTTTAGAATCTCTCAAAACAATTAGTTTTAATGAATCATTTTCTTTAATTTTTTCTGCTTCAACAATTTCTATTGGTATAACTACCCCAAAAGAATTTCCCCACTTCTTAACCTTTGCTTCTATAACCGTCATAATTATACTTTGTATAACTTATTATTTAAATCTTTCCGTTCTTAAACAATCAAAATCTAAGAACTCTCCAATCTGATTCGAGCATTCTTTCTTTTATCCTGAGAATTCTCTTTTTCCTTGTTTCTTCGGTTTTTGCCATTAAAATCCACCTTGAATAAGTTCTTTTTACCGATGGGCTCAAGCGTTCAAAGTTTTCTTTTGCTTTTCTTCTTTTATCTAGTTCTCTTATAAGGTCTTCCGAAGCTAGTGGATTTTTTGGAATTCCATGATCAAACGCCTTCTTTTTTCTTCCTTCATGATAAAAAACCAATCCATGAGGAGTCATTCTTTTCTCAGCTATGAGCTTTCTTGCATAACTTAATGTATTATTGCTCCAATTGCTTTTCTCATTGCGTCTTTGAAAAGTTCTTATAAAAGTGTCCTCGTCAATTCTTCTTATAATAGTATCAATCCATCCAAAACAAATACCTTCGTCCATTAACTCTCTATGGCTAGGGAATTGTTTTCCTGTATGTTTTTTATGAATTACAAGCTCTACAATTTTTTCTTTATCATGATTTTTTTCAAGCCAGGCACGAAAATCTTCTTTGCTGAAAACATGTATTCTTGGAATTGCATTCATGAATTAAATAAAGAAAAATAGTATTTAAAATTAAACAGCATGGATAGTTGTTAAAGATTTCCAATGTTCTTCTGGTATATGTGTTGCCGCCCTGCCTATTTTTACTCTAACAGAATACCTGGCTTGGATATCACCTCTTTGATTAATTGTTTTGTACTCCTGTTCCGCTTTTCTAATTGCATCTTCCAATTTTCCAGTATGCTCTATACTCGCAGATTTCTCTCCCTCTTTCTCCCAAAGTGATTTTAAATCAACTATGTAAGTTGCATTATCAAAATTCATATCTACAACTAAACGTAAACCAGCCCTTAAGTTTTCTAAAGACTTTCTTGTCATAGGTATAGCTCTTTCAAAACTTTCTATAAAGTAATCTCGCAAATCCATTTTCTTGGAAGAAATAATAAGTTTATATCTTTTTATCTACTAGAAACATTACTTAACAACCTTCATCTCATTCCAAGCAAGCTCAAACAATTGCTCTAATGCACCGGCAAAGAAATCTGTGTTTATCCACACACCTATGTCATAATTAGGGTGGAACTTTTCATCATCAAGAAGCATGAACATCAGCTGAGTTGAATCTATCACTGCAAATCTGGCCTTTATTTTTTCCATGTTTCTGACTTCTGCAACTCTCTTAAATTCTCTTGCGACTTTTATATTATTGCTGTTTATTGGAGCAGCTATTCTTATTTTAACTCCACGCTTCTTGCATTTTTCCAGGCTTGGCATCAAAACTTCCATTTTCCTGTTAAGACCTTCTGCCGTAGTCATAATTGTTATTGTTTTTTCGGCGTCTCTTACCATCATATCAAGATGATTGTAAAGATTTTGTCTTCCTTTCAAACTGCCTGATAAGTCAGAAGGCTCTACAAACTTTACGCCTTTAGTGAACAAAGAATTCAATTCATCAAGAACCTCATCGCCTTTCAATGTTTCTAAACGTTTTGACCTTTCCTTTGCATCAACCATAAGGTTCTTTTTTACACGTTCAACAACTTCTCCAGGTTTTAGCGCAATGAATTTTATCGGCTTTCCCAACTTCATTATAATAAAACCTTTTTTCTCAAGACTCTCGAGGATATCATAAGTTCTTGAACGGGGAACATCAGATATGCTGCTTAACTCTCCAGCGGTTGAAGTTCCACGAGAAAGAAGAGCAGCCCATACTTTCACCTCATAAAGATTGAGATCAAATATTTTCCTCAGTCTGCCTAAAAATTCTTCCTTGACTATCATTTTATATTCTAATTGCCGAACCTCTTTTTAAAGATTGTTATGATAAAAGAGTAACCGATTAAGGATTACCTATTGGTAACAATAATTGCGATTAGACCCCTTTTATCTTTTATTGTAAACTCAGTTTTGTTTTTAAATCTTTCCTTGCTGCTTGTGGAAATTTCAAGATTCTTTGAATTTGTCCTTTCTTTTATGAAAGATTCTTGTTTTTTAAGAATATTTTTAAAACCATCATCGGTAATTATGGAAAGTTCAATTGTATCTTTTTTCTGCAACCCCAGTTTTTTTCTGAAATCTTGAACCAGCCTTGACATTTCTCTAGCATATCCTTCAGCCTCGAGCTCTGGAGTTTGTTTTGTGTCGAGTTCAACTCTAAGTTCGCTACTTCCTTGCGGATCTCCAAGTAAAAATTCAATATCTTTTACATTAAGTTGTTGTTTTATTATATCATTAAACTTTTTATCTTTTATTGGCTTGTAATAAATAACTGTCGCCTCTGCCAATGGCCATTTCAAACCAATTCCCGCTTTATCTCTTTCTTTCAATCCAGATGATACAATATCTCTTACAACTGACATCTTCATCAATATCTTTTCATCAATATCTTTCTTATTGAACCTAGGATAATCATCTAAATGTACTGATTTTTTCTCTCCATTTATGGACTGATAAATTTTTTCAGACACAAAAGGCAAAATTGGAGCAACAATCTTCGAGAATTCGTTTAGGAGGTACTTTAAGGTTTCTCTCGATGTTTTATCCTCTTCAAACCTATCTCGGTTTACTCTTACATACCATGTCGAAAGATCATCAACAAATGATTTTATTTCATCACATACTTTAATAGTATTATACTCTATAAAATATTCTTCTACACTAATTCCCAATTGGTTTAATCTGGAAAGAATCCACTTATCGGTTACATTATCACTCTTAGGCTTTTTCACACTTCCATTTTCTCTGTTTAACTCATAAAATCTAAGGATATTGTATAGAATAAGAACTATTTTTTTGTAAACCTCATCCACATTCTTATTGGAGAAGTTAGTATCTTCTGCATTCATCACAGAACTGCTCATAAGATAAAATCTTAAGGCATCAACACCATATTTATCAATTAGTATAAGAGGATCTACGAAGTTATTTTTACTCTTACTCATTTTTTGTCCATCTTCAGCTAATAATGTACCTGTTGTGACAATATTTTCAACAGCAATCTCGTCAAATAAAATCGCCGCAAGAACATTCATATAATAAAACCATGTTCTAACTTGTGCAATGTATTCTGCTGTGAATTGAGCAGGAAAATTTTTCTCAAAGAAAGTCTTATTCTCAAAAGGATAATGAAATTGTGCAAACGGCATAGATCCAGATTCAAACCAACAATCAAGAACTTCAGAGATTCTTCTAAATTCCTTCCCATTTTTTTTTAAAACAATTTTATCAACATTGTCTTTATGCAATTCAATTTCCCCTTTAATATTTTTAGCGTATTTTTTTAGTTCTTCAACACTTCCAATAACAATCTTTTCCCCGTCTTCAGAAACCCAGACAGGTATAGGGCTTGCCCAATATCTATTTCTTGAAATATTCCAATCTGGCGCAGTTTCTATGGTATGTTTGACCCGGCCCTCTTTCAAAAATTCAGGATACCAGTTTATTTTTTTATTAAACTGCAGAAGTTTTGGCTTTATTTTCTGAATATTCACAAACCATGCTGGCAAAGCTCTATACATCAATTTAGTTTCACATCTATAACAAAAAGGATATTCATGTTCAATTTTTCTAACAAAAACAACTTTGCCTTTTTTCTTTAAGAAATCAATTATCTCCTGATTTGAGTCATGAACAAACTTTCCTTTGAAGTCTGGAACCTCTGATGTAAATTTACCTTTTTCATCAACTGGTTGAACCATAGGAATTCCGTATTTCTTGCATATATTGTAATCATCTTCTCCAAATGCAGGAGCAGTGTGAACAATTCCGGTTCCTTCTTCATCGCTAACAAAATCTCCAAGAACAAATTTGAAAGCGTTTTTTGTGTTCTTGAAATAAGGAAATAAGGGCTCATAAGATTTTCCTTCCAATTTTCTTCCTTTTATTTCTTTTATCACCTCATGTCCCTTTCCATCTTTGAAGAAATTTCCTATAACTCCTCTTGCCATAAGATAAACTTCTCCATTTGTTTTATCTTTCACATATAGGTAGTCAAGATTAGGGTTAACAGATAAAGCAAGATTCGACGGAAGTGTCCAAGGGGTTGTTGTCCAAGCTAATGCATAAACATTTTCATCTTTTAGTTTTAGTTTAACAACTACAGAGTCTTCTTTTATTTTCTTATAAGAATTATCCATGGCAATTTCTGCTTTTGCCAAAGGAGTTGAGCATCTAGGACAGTACATTAAAACTTTCTCTCCTTCGTAAATGTATCCTTTATCCCAAAGCTGCTTGAAAGCCCACCACACAGATTCAATATACTCATTATCCATTGTTCTATAGGAATTCTTCATATCAACCCATCTTGCGATCCTGCTTACTGTTTTTTCCCATTCATTAGCAAAATCCATGACTTTGCTTCTGCAATAATCATTGAATTTCTTAACCCCTATTTTTTCTATTTCATCTTTAGAATTAATTCCTAGGCCCTTTTCAGCAATATTCTCAATAGGAAGACCATGACAATCCCATCCCCAAACTCTTCTTACATATCTTCCTTTCATCGTCCAGAATCTTCCAAAAACATCTTTTGTTACAGAACCAAGAATATGTCCATAATGCGGTGTTCCTGTAGCAAAAGGTGGACCGTCATAAAATACATAAGGTTTTTTAGCTTTAGTCTTCTTAAGAGATTTCTCAAATGTTTTATCCTTTTTCCAGAATTCAAGAATCTTCTCTTCTATTTCTTTAACTTCCATTTTAACTCTAGTAGTGTTTAACATTTTTAAATTAATTGCCGACAAAACCAGCAATTTAGATTGCAATAGCTATAATAGAAATAACCCTTTCTGAAATGGTGTTTATAGCCATAATGAATATAGAAGACTTCGGTTTTAATACTTTACTGTCAATTTTTGTTTCCACGTGTAAGCATAAATTTCCACTTGCTTGTAAATACTTCCACCTATTATTTTTTCCTTACCAAAAATAAAAAGAGATTTCTTTTATGTTACTTCTTTAAAAGAACAACAAAATGGAAAGGTTTATAAATGGCAGGAGATACGATTTCATACGATGAAACAGAAGCTTAGTATTACTATTGATGAAAGCAAGATAATAATATTAGAAGAAATGTTAAGGGAAGGTTTCTTTAGAAGTAAATCCCATATTATTGAATTTGTTTTGAATAAATTTTTAAAGGAGAATAAAAATGGAAAAAGTTTATAAAAATTCCACAGAGGTAGGAAGTCTTGGCGGTGTCCCTCTTTACATGGGAGACATTGTTGACGCCTGCCTCATCGGAAGACTTAATCTTTTCCTACAAGGAGATACCGGTTCTGGTAAAACCCAATTAGCAAGAGATGCTATGAGCTATTTCCCAGGAAAGAATACTTTTGTTCTTGGAAGAAACGATATGGATATAAGGGAATTATTTCAACGGATTAACTTAGAAAAGCTTAGAAATGCAAAAGATACAGGGGAATTAAAAGAAATAACCTCCAAGGTTAATAACAATCTTTCTGTTGTTGATGAGCTTCCTAATTGTGTTCCTGCGGTTCGTGCTCAGCTCTTTAATTTGTTTGATGGGTACATAGAAATTAATGGCGTTGCTTATCCAATTGGAAATGGGTATAGTGTTGGAATAGCAACAGGAAACATAGGACAAAAATTCACGGAATCTGCAAATGAACTTGGGAGAGCTCTAAGAGATAGAATGCATGTCATTGTGGATTTTGATTACTTTCACCCAACTTCTTCAGACACTTCAGAAATTCTTTCAGAAGATACAAATCCAAGAGTTGAATTCTTGCGTGATGATGAAGATAGGTCAGAAGAATTTATTGCAAGACATCGAAATTTAAGATCTCTTCCAGTTCCTTTGGAAAAAATACTCATTGCTAATTATTTAATCCATGGGCTTGACCACTGTAGCAAAGGTTCAAAAAGAAAGATGAAAGATACTTGGCCGACACAGCTGGAAGACCATGAGCAAGGAAGCGATGTGGGGTTAGTTCTTCCTATCTCGGTAAGAGCCGCTAAGTCAGTAATCAGACTTTCTCAATCTCTTGATGAAATTGCCAGACAAAAAGGCGGAAATCCAGAAAATTTTGAGTCAATGATGCAATCTTATAGGTTAGTTGCTCCTTATTCAGGAGTTCTTAACGATGCTGATGTTCAAAATAAACACGATGGAAATAATTATCAAGCAATTGAGGCTGTAATTACAACAACTAAAGAACAATTTAATGGCCAAAGGGACAATATTGCGGCCGGCTTAGAAATGGTAAATAGGGGAGAAAAGGACAAAAGAATTTTGGATAGGTTTACTGGAAGATGGTCATTTATGCCAAGTACTCTTGAATATTTGCTTAAAGTGAAAGCCGAAACTAAACCTGAAAGCGAATAAAAAACCAAAATGACAAAAAACCCAATAGAAATACCAAAAACCTTTATGGGAGTAAGCACAGAAGAAGCTTATAGAAGGATCCTAGAAGAACCAGAAAAAAAAGCCAATGTTTCAGATAATCAGCTAGTTCAATTAGGAAATCCAAATATAACTAAAAAAGATTATATTCAGATTCCTGGAATTAATAGGGTTATTTCACGATTTGAAGTTCAAGGTTATAACAATATGAATTGGGATAATACTCATTTTAAGCTCCATGAAAATGGATTGTATATGCCTACGCCGGCAGTTTTTATGAAACATTTTATGAATGTTGTTGAAGCGCATAAAAGCAACGGGCAAAAAACATTATTTGATGCAGCAGGAAATCCAATTTCTAAAAAAGACCTAGAAGATATTTATTTGCATTTAACAAAAGACCATATTGCAGTTTATGGAAATCAAGCAGGAGCATGGACATGGCTTGACGCAAAATTCGAAGAGGGCAAAATTCTTTCAGAACATAGAACGAAGAGAAATGGAAGAGATAAGATCTTGCATCCAAATAAAGTAGAAAGTCTTGAAGCCGCTTTAACAGAAGACTGCATTGCTGATTTAGAATTCAATACTCAAGGACTTGCTGTAAAAAAATCAAAAAAGCAAAAGTATGTTGCAGGAAAAAATCTTTATTTTTATTACCCAAGAGAAAATCTTGTCGCCGGGTTCTATGCCTACTCTGATAGGGCTTTCCTCGACTGCGACTGGGTTCCCGTTGATTCGGATTCGGATCTCGGGGTATTTGCAGTTACTGATGTGAGCTAATTTGCTCGCTAATAATAAATAACCAAAAAACCAAAATGACATTACAAACACTAAGACAAAAACTGAATGAACAGAAGAATAGAGTTGGCTTAGTAGGCGGAACAGTTCAAGTTGAAGAATTTGATAAAATGGATCATTATCTTTCTGCTTCAATTTCTCCCAAAAACTGGGGAATAAAAATTTCTTTTAGAAAAGGATTTAATCCAATTCAAGATAATAGACAAAAAGCTTATGCTAGGGCAAAGAAAATTGAAGATGGCCTTGAAACTTTAGTTATGCATGTAGGTGGTTTGCACGAGCCAGCCCATTGGGAACTTCCCGTTGATTCTCAAAGAGGATGTCCTTACAATATTTATTGGCATGATAAAATATTAGAAGCAGTAAAAAAAGGACTTCCTAAAGATAAACAAGGCATGGCAGGATATGTAGCAAATGCATTTGAAGACGTGGTTATAAACCCAAGATGCAAAGAATTTAATGGAGATTTTTCCGGCCAGGTTTTATTTTGGGATTGGGAAGGAATTTCTACAAAAGAAAAAGATAAACAACATTATACTCCTTTTTATGAAGCATTTGTAAAACTGAATATGCACTTATTTGGAGATAATAAAGACAGGGCTTTGCTAAAAAGACATTATTCCAATAGTGTTGAAGTAGATGAGGCTGTGAGAAAGACTATTAGAGATTTAAGCCTAAAAGAAAATACTCAAGACACTTCCTATCTATTTAATAAAAGCTCTTGGCAAACAATGGCTGAAAAATTTGCAAGAAATCTTTCAAATTTACTTGATCAGCAGCCAGAGGAAAGGCTTTCAGCCTTCTCAAAAGATTCTGAAAGTCATGAAGGAGAAGGTCAAAATCCAGAAAGTCAGCCTGGAAATGGAATTGAACAAAAGCTTGGAACAAGAGAAGGAAAAGAAGAAATTGCTTACGGAAGATATTCTGGAAAAGAAAATCAATCAGCCAATTTAACAAGTTTTGAACAATTAGATTCACTTTATAGAAAACTTGCAAGAGACATTCCCGTAGAAGTAGAAGCAATGGCAAGACAGCAAGGATTGCAGATAGCCCCATTAAATTACAGACCTTTTGATGAAGAAAAAGACGACCCCGCCAGAATAAAAACCTCTAAGATGTTTTTGGCAGACCAAGGGCTTAGATTCGGATATGCTAATCAACCCTTATCTGTGCCTTCAAAATCAAAAATTCAAAGAAAAAGCTTCCCCGATTTTAAGATGTTAGTGCTTGATAATTCCGAAAGTATGAAAGAAGATCCTGATGGAGGCAGAAATGTTGGCGAGACTTCTTTTATTCCATGGGGAGATAATAGTAAATATCACTACGCTTTGCTCGGATTTTACGGAATAGAAAACTTCTTACAAAGACAAGGAATTGCCCAATATATTAGGCATGGACTTCTTTTATTTTCTTCTGGAACAAGATATGCAGAAGGGGATTTTTCAGGGTCAGAAGCCGTAAGAAAAAAAGCCTTATCTCCTGAATGGGGCTCAACCAAAATAGATGCAAGTATTTTGAAAGATGCATTAAAAGGAAGAGAAAGCTTTGTTCTTTCTTTATCAGATGGTGGAATTCAAAATTGGGCAAGTGAAAGAGAAGAATTTAGAAGACTTATTGGCGGCAATTATTTTGCACATATTCAAATAGGAGAAGCAACAGACTTTACACAAGACCTAGAGTCATGGAAAGTTCCCGTATTTTATGTTAGTTCTGGAAGAGACCTATCTCGATTAATGGTTAAAACAACTAAAGACGTTTATGGGAGGCTTACTAATCCAGAATAAAAAACCAAAATGACAAAAAATCCAATAGAAATACCAAAAACCTTTATGGGAGTTCCTATAGAAGGAGCCATGGAAAGAGTTTTGAGTGCACAACCTCAACCACCAATACCACCAAATAGCTCTTCAAGGAATATAGAAGGAATGATACACATTCCTCAACTAAATATCTATTTTGCAAAAGAAAGAACTAATTTAAATGTAAATTGGAATGATACACATTCTGTTTTATCATCAGAAAGAAAAAGAATACCTACAATAGAAGAATTTAGGCAAAGTTTAAAGTATTTCAAACAATCTCAAGACATAGAGCTTCAAGCACTTTATAATGAAATAACAGAAGTAAAAACTCCTTGGAGAGCCAACCATCTTGATGCTTACTTTGAAAAAAGGCCAGATGGACTCTATATTCTAACAAAAAATAAAACAAAGGCTGAAAAGCTAGAAGGATGTTTAATGACAGATAAAACTCCTGGAATAGATATTAACTCTTGGGTTTCTGGAACAAAATCAAACAGCCAAGGACTTCCAAAATCAGATATAGAAGAAGGAAGATTATATTATTGGCATCCAAGAGAAAATCGTGTCGCCAGGTTCGCTGCCGACTCTGATAG
>Ga0209542_10010722_pt1 | contig 16449 bp, 13 predicted proteins | sample RifCSPhighO2_01_FD_184028 | JGI IMG/M metagenome (GOLD analysis project Ga0209542, IMG submission 184028) | Soil microbial communities from Rifle, Colorado - Rifle CSP2_plank highO2_0.1 (SPAdes) (version 2) | ecosystem: Environmental > Terrestrial > Deep subsurface > Rock core/Sediment ...
ACGCGATTTTTGGCTGTAACGCTTCGGTTCGGGCTCGAAATATCTCGATATTCCTCGCCCTCCACCTCCCGTTTCGCCATAAAAATCACGTCTCTCGGCTCGAAAGCGAATTTTGAGATAGGCTCCAATTATATGGAGATCGCCGTTCTATACGAAGACGAGCGCGTCCTTGCGGTGAACAAGCCGTCGGGTCTCTTGGTGCACAGTGCGGAGCATGGTCCTCATGTCGGAGAAGAGACACTTGCCGACTGGGTACTTTCGCACCATCCGGAGATGGCAGAGGTGGGGGAGCCGGTTACGACCTCAAAAGGAGTATTGATACCCCGACCGGGCATTGTGCACCGTTTGGACAAAGACACGTCGGGCGTTCTCCTCCTTGCGAAAACGCAGGAGAGTTTTTTGTTTCTCAAAAAATCGTTTCAGGAGAGAAAAGTGCGTAAGGAATACAAAGCGATTGTGCATGGCGTGGTGAAGAAAGAGAGCGGGATGATAGACTTGCCCATCGGTAGAAGTAGCGCCGATTTCCGCAAAAAATCAACGCTTCCCACCGCACGCGGAGAAAAGCGCACGGCGGTGACGCGGTTTGTGACCATCGCTCGTGCGGAGGATGCAAGCTTTCTTTCGGTGTTTCCGGAGACAGGACGCACGCATCAGATTCGCGTACACCTGAAGGCCATAGGGCATCCCGTGCTCTGCGACGCGCGCTATGCGCCGACACTCCATTGTCCGCCTGCGCTCGGGCGCCTCGCGCTCCACGCGTTTTCGCTTGAGCTTACGCGCGAAGATGGCACAGTGCTCCGGCTTGAAGCGCCGCTTGCGGAGGATATGGCGCGGTACACACGAGCACGCTTCCTAGACTTGCGTTTTGACAAGTGAGGTGGTATGGTACTTTTGCACGAAATCGTGCTATTTCCACGCTATCTTGAAAAGAAAGGTTGGTCGTTATGGGATTCCTCAACATTCCGAAACGAAAAGGATGGGCCATGAGAAGGAACCTCGTAGGCGTTTTTGTGGGATGTGCCGTGCTCGCTGTTTTGGGAATATTCTTCTACGGAGTCGGGTTTGTCACGGGAGTGGATAGGGGTTGGACCAGCCTCCCTCCTTTGGAGGGGATAATCCTGAAAAATTTGGAGGGGATAATCCTGAAAACCATATTTGGTTTCGTAGCGACTTGCATCTCCATCGTTGTCTTCTTTTTGGTCAAGGAGGTCGGGTACGTGACATTGCGTTTTTTTGGATTTCATGACCTTACCCACGACGGTGGTTACGATATGTGACGACGATGTTGTTGGGGCAGAGCCATACTGAAATCCTCATGACGAATCCTTCTCCCGCGCGGTATGCAGTCGCATTACCGCGCGTTTTTTGTTCAATTTCTGCGCGGTATTGATATTTTAGTAAAAATAGGGAACACTTTCATCCAGAAAAGTTCAGCAGGTTTTCGCAGTGTCCTACAACGAAAGGGAACTATGTCCGGCTTCATCGTGCGAGGACTGTTAACCGTACTGGGGACTGTTGTTATTATAGTGCTTGCGTATGGAGTAGCACGTGTCTCACAGCTGGTGCTTGACACGTCCCTTGTTCCAGAAGGGACCATCTTTCAGGTAGTCATCGTCGTCGCTCTTGCGAGCGTGATGATTGTTCTCGTAGGCAGTGTGCTCAAGCTCTTGACTGTCTCCAACAAGTGGTACGACAAGCGTATTTTTATGCGCTACCAACAGGCCAGACAGAAATGGGCTCAAGCCCCAAGGCAGGACAGCCTCCCCGTTCGTCCATGGTGCACAGATGCAGACGGGCGCTCGGTTTCCCCCGCGGGAAGAGACGTAGATGAAAGCCTTCTTTGATTCCGTACGGTTGGTTGCACATGGCGATTTAAGATATCCTCCACTTCTCCCACGCGGTATGCAGTCGCATTACCGCGTGTTTTTTGTTGGAGCCGCCCTCGGGGTTGCATAAGAAACAGTACTGTGGTAGAGTAGCGTGACGTTTTACCTACATGCAGTTTTCTCCAGTCAACACAGAAGAACGCGCGAAAATGGACATCCGTCCGGGAGACACCGTGCGGGTGTGGCAAAAGATTCAGGAAAAGGACAAAACCCGTCTTCAGGCGTTTGAGGGGCTTGTCATTGCGCGCAAACACGGCCGGGAACCGGGTGGGACGTTTACTGTGCGCAAGATTGCTTCCGGCGTGGGTACGGAACGCATCTTCCCGCTCTATTCTCCAGTGATAGACAAAATTGAAATTGTCCGCCGCGCAAAGGTGCGCCGTGCGAAACTCTACTACATCCGCGACAAGTCGGCGAAAGAGATTCGCCGCAAGATGAAGGGCCTCGCAGAGTTTGTGGGGGTGTCCTATAAAGAAGAAGCCCCAAAGGAGGAAGTTCTCGTGGTAACAGAGGGAGAGGTAAAGGTTTAAAAAATAAGAAAAAACAAACCCCGCCGCGTCAGACGCGGCGGGGTTTGTTTTTTGTGAAAAATGTTGTATGCTTGACACTGTCAAATGCGCAGGTGGAGAAACTGGTAAACTCGTATGCTTGAGGGGCATATGCCGTAAGGCTTGGGGGTTCAAGTCCCCCCCTGCGCACTAAGAAAACCACCGAAAGGTGGTTTTTTCTATTGACATCGGTGCCTAGATTTAGGAGAATCTAGTGCAGATTGTTTCTGTCAACCCGGGCTGTCCGGGGCACATACTCCAGGAGGTCGCCATGGAGCCGGAGAATACCGTTATGCGCGAACAGACGTTTGCGGTTGTCACGGACACAGAACACGGACTCATCCGCGCGCTCAAGGCCGCAGGACTCACCGATGCGCTCAAGGAGAAGGTTGTTGCTTCTGAAGACAACGCACTTGCGAAAGAAATGGTGCGGATGATTGCATCTCACAACGCACCGATGGAGAAACCGAACACATCGGCAGGGGTGCCTAAAGAAGGGCCGTATTCCCCTTCTCATTCGTATCCCGAAGAATCCTCAGCGGAGGATACCATGGTGGCAGGGAGCGCGAAGCTCACAGATGCTCTGGCCACCGCACGTGTAGCACACCCGCAGGGCGAGGGGGGTCCTCTGATCAGGAGCAACTGTGCGGTTTCGCGCGCGGCCGAAGAAAGGGGAGGACTCATTCGCTCTCGCAGATAGGTCGGTGTCACGCACGACACTTTCATCGTCACGAACTCTCGTGTACATACACGAGAGTTCTTTCTGTATGTACTACTCACAAAGCAACAAAAAGCCCCCGTTCCCGTCTCTCGTAGACGCGTTGGGGGCCGTGGTTCGCTGAAAAAAGTGCGTGGCATGACTTTTCCTCTTTGTGAGCGCTGTCAGGTCCTCTTTGTGAGAGGGTGCATGGCGGTTTCACATGAAGAAATGTGCGTGCTCGTAGCGCAGTATTATGCGGAGGTGCCCGGCGTCTTTTCGTCAGCACCAGGTTCTTTGCTAGATTGCACCAGTGCTTTCTGCGACGCGACAAGATCGCCGAGAAGCTTCTCCTGCCACTCCGGGTGTTTCTTCGCGCTTTCCGGAATGTTGTGCATCTTGACCCACCGTACGGGGCCTCCTTGGTTGCCCATGATTGGGATGATACCGGCCTCAAAGGCCTCCGCCACCTCTCTGACGGTTCGCTTTGCGAGAAGGGCATAGAGTTCCTCTGCCAACGTTGAAGTCCGCGAGCCCATTGCGTGCCTCAGCGTCGCATTCAAGGTCTCCAGTGGCACGGAATTTTTTTGTGTATGGATCTCCTGGAGATTCTGCGTGGCCGTTTTCTGGGGCGCTACGTCCGTTACCTGATTTGCGGTAGCAACGAGCGCGGTGCGCACAGCACGCACCACACGCAAGGTGTCACTCAGTTTTCTGATGGAGGTGACCAGCCCGTAGCCACCCACGGTGACGACGACTCCGATGATCACGAAAAACAGGGAATACATCGCGGCTTCTCCTTTCGTCGTGAAAGAGGCGTAAGGAGGAGGCGCCGCCGGTTTTTCCTCAACCTTCTCAACGAGTGTTTTTCCGTTCCCAAGGAGCGCGATTGCCTCGTGCATCTTCACCCTGGTGAACTCTGTCGGGAAGGCGTAGGTCTTTCCGGGGCGGAGTATCGGATTGTCTCTCTTGTTGAACGTGATTTCCGTGAACCCCTTCCCTTTCTGTGAGTTGTTGAAGACGACGAAGTCATACACGCGCACCATCGTTGACTTTCCTTTCGGCGTGAAGCGATGCGCGATGTTCCAGGCGGTGTCGCTCCTTTTGTCCACGGTTACGATGTAGTGCGACGGGACGGCCGCGTTCAGGTTTATTTTTACCGCCTGCGCCGGAGTGGCGATGATGGTAGAGACGAGGACAACGAGCACGGTGTACAGGACTTTCATGGCAGACCTCCTTTTTGGTTTTTGGTAAGGTTCTGTGCGGCACTATGCCAACAACTAGTATCTGGGGGCATACTACTACACGCAAAAACGAAAGTCAAACGGAACGATGTCAGCACGGAGGTATGCCTCCGCGTTTCGCATTTCTAGCATTACTATTGCGCTCATGAATGTTGCTATGTATATTGTACGGTAGAGAATGCACGTTGAAAATTCTTTTACGGAGCCCTTCCATGAGCGAAACAGGCAAGGGAAAGGTCAATGTTCAAGATTTGATGGAACGCGATCTGGCACGGAAGCGCAAAAAAGCTGGGGAACAGCGTGAGATGACGTTCCAAAACTTCCTTGAAGTTGTCATGGCGGATCCGCTTATCGCCCAAAATTCCCCCGCACGCATTTTGGAAATGGTTGAGGCGGCCGGCACAGAAGACATCAAGGAACACGAACGGTGGCTTGGTGTTGACAAGCGATACTCGCTCTTTTCATCCAAGCTCTTTGGGGTGGAAAAAGCAATCGCGGAAATAATGAACTATCTCCGTGCAGGCGCGAACCGACTCTCCACCGGGAAACAGATACTCCTCTTGGTGGGGCCTACTGCGAGTGGAAAATCAACATTCGCTGGCATCTTGAAACGAGCGCTTGAGAACTACGCCTTACGACCGGTGTATGCCATCAAGGGATGTCCTATGCATGAAGATCCGCTTCACTTGTTGCCGCGGAACATGCGCGAGGATTTCACGAAAGAAACAGGCATCACAATTGAAGGCGACCTATGCCCGCACTGTCGGCTCCATCTTGAGGAAGAGAGCAAGAAGGACGGCAAAGGTGGCATTGTGAATTGCTGGGAAATGCCGGTTGAACTCTTCCGATTTTCCATTCAAGGTACGCGAGGCATCGGTTCATTTGAACCGTCAGATGAGAAATCGTCAGATGTGAGCGAGCTCGTGGGTCGCGAGAACATCGCGATTAGTTCAACCAAGGGTGCAGATCATCCACTGGCGTGGTCGCTCTCCGGTGAGCTTGAAAAAGCGAATCGTGGCATTTGTGAGGCACGCGAGTTGATCAAAGCGGAGGAAAAGCTCCTCTGGATTTTCATCAGCGTCGCCGAAGAGAAAGAGCTCAAAGTTCAAGGATCCGGGTTCCCGCACATTTCTGTAGACACGGTGGTTATCGGCCACACGAACCTGACAGAATACAGGAAATTTGCGGCACGGCAAGAAAACGAAGCCCTGCACGACCGCATCTATGTGGTGCCGTTCCCGTATCCTCTGCGGATCAAGGAGGAGGTCGCAATCTACAAAAAATTGATTACGACCGAGAGCAATTTCGTGAACCTGAAGAAATGCCACATCGCGCCTGGCGCGCTTGAGATTGCGGCGATTTTCGCGGTCCTCACGCGGTTGGTGAAGTCAAAAATGGATGTGGACACGCTCACCAAACTCAAGCTGTACAATGGCGACAAGGCGTTGACCGAGATTCGCGACAAAGAAAAAAGACCGATAGATCTTCGCGAGCTTCTGGAAGAAGGGCAACGAGACGATGACATCGCGAAGCGCGAAGGCATGTTCGGCGTCAGTTCACGTGATGTGCTCGCGGCGCTCAATATGGCGCTGGTTGAGGAAGTCAGGAGCGGTAAATCGTGTTTGACGCCGCTCAAGACCATTCGTGCGTTGCGCGATGTGTTTCATCACCGAATGGGGTACACGCCGGAAGAGGTCCAGCGATTCATGGAGCTTCTCTCTTCAAGCGAAGGGGGGAGTGTCATGACCGAGTACAAAGACCTCGTCAAAAAGACGGTGAGTCGCGCCTTCCTCAAGGCGTACAGTGACTTGGCACGTGAGTTGTTTCGCCAGTACATAGCGGAAATCGCGTTCCATCGGAGCATCACGCGTAAATACACGAGTGGGCAAACGTTTGAGTTGCGTCGCGATGAAGTGACGGGGAAACCTAAACCGCCCGACATAAAATTGATGCGTGCGATTGAAGCCCAGATGAACATCTCTGACGCGGAAGCTGATACGTTTCGTGGGGAAGTGCTTGAGTTTAAGGCGGGTTCCCCTGGGTTCAGTTTTGACTCGTACGATACCCTTGCGCGCGCCTGCGAGAATAAACTCTTGCATGATGCCCGTGCGACGCTCCTTCTTGTGCTTGATCCAAACAAGCCGAAGGAGAAGGAAAGCGAAAAACGCATCGGGGACCTTTTTACTGCCATGGAAGAGAAAGGTCATTGCTCGGTGTGCGCGAAGGAGTTTGTTGAGAAAGCCCATGAGTTTTTGAGTGAGTAGGAATAGTACCGAGGCCCTTCTTAGGAGGGCCTCTTTTTTTATGCGCTGATATGCTAGAATCCCTATAGATTTTGACGCGGAAGCACCTTGAAAGCGATAGAGGAGGTACATATGCCAATCATCGTTTCGGATTCGGGAAGCAACCGTGGCGCACAGGACGCACGCCGCCATAGGGAAAAACAGCGGGAAGCTATACGCGAGCGACTACCAGAAATAATTTCCCGCGAGACCATCATCACGGATAAAAAAGGAAAAAAAGTCCGCATCCCCATCCGCGCTCTTGATATTCCCCACTTTCGTCCTTCGCGGGGTGATAGTGATGTCGGTGTTGGGCAAGGTGGCAGTCAAGGGCCGGGAGATGAAATTGGACGACGTCCTGGCGACGGAGAGCCAGGAGAGTCGGGGACAGAACCAGGGCGTGACTACATTGAAACCGAGGTTTCAATAGAAGAACTGATTGAGATGATGCTTGAAGACCTCGGCCTCCCTCGGCTTGAAGAACAAAAAGTGCGCGAAATAATGGTGGAGCTCGGCTACCGGATTGCAGGCATCCAAAAAACAGGTCCGCAGGTTTTGCTTGATAAACGCCGAAGCGCTCGTGAGGGTATGCGGACGTTTTTTACGTTTCTCGCGTTCCTTCAAACCGAAACAGGTTACGACGAGCTCACCTGCTACAACGCGCTCAAGCAGGCGCAAGGCATCGTGAGCGAGGCGCTCCTCGCGCTTAAAAACGGTGAGGTGCCTCTTGTGCACCAGGCCGTTGAACCCTTTCCACTTTTCTACGGCGATGAGCTTCGGTATTTGGCATTGCGGACTCGCGAAACCCGTCAGTCCCGCGCAGTGGTCATCCCAATGATGGACGTCTCGGGCTCCATGACGGAGATGAAAAAATATTTTGCGCGCTCCATGATTTTTTGGCTTGTGGAGTTTTTGCGCAAATTGTATGAGCGCGTGGAAATCCGGTTTATCATACACCATGCCGAGGCGATGCTTGTTCCGGAGGACGAGTTTTTCAAAACCGCGACAACCGGCGGTACGAATTGCTATACCGCATACGAGCTTGCGCGGGGTCTTCTTGAAACAGAATATCCGCCGGACTCATGGAATGTCTACGTGTGGCATTTCTCCGACGGCGAAGATTTTGGCCCGGAACGGACTGTTGAAGAGCTGAAGCGGCTTTTGGAGATGGGCATCAACATGTTCGGCTACGGTGAGATTGACCCTGACAGCGGTATGTTTCCAGGCGGTATGTCCTCGGATCTCTCGCAGGCCTTCATTCAAGAATTGTCGCTTCAGCAGTTTTCAGCCGAGGACCTTCACGGCTTTGTCGGTAAAGGAGATGTGCCCATACTGGGGGTGCTCCTGGAGAAGAAAGAGCATATTCTCCCGGCGCTTAAACAATTCTTGAAAAAAGACAGGTGGAGCCATGACGAAAAATGAACTTGATCGGTTGGTTGTTCTTGAAAAAAGGATTGCCGAAATCGCCAAAGAGTTCGGGCTCTCCACCGTTCCGATTGAGTTTGAAGTCGTCACGGCGCAGAAGATGCTTGAAGCAATGGCGTATCATTTTCCCACAAACTTCCGCCACTGGACATTTGGGCGCGATTACGAAAGACAGCGGACACTGTATGAAAACACGGGCGGCGGGATTCCCTATGAAGTTGTATGGAATTTTGAAACACCCCGCGCGCTTTTGGTGGAGACAAACCCGTTCCCGCTCAATGTGACCACCATCGCGCACGTCTACGGTCACGTGGATTTTTTCCGCGAGAATCGTTTTACGCGCGAGGGTCTCGCTGTAAGTGACATTGCCAATGAAGCGCGGGAAGCCGCCGAGCGATTCCATCGTTACGAGGAACAGCATGGCGAGGAGGATGTAGAGCGCGTCATTGACGCGTGCATGTCTCTCCAATGGCAGCGGCACCCCGACCCGTTCTTTGAGGAACCGGAAGAAGAAGAAATCCGCGCACGCCTAATTCAGATTGCGCGCGCTGATTTAGAACGGGGGAAAGATGTTGTCTCTGAGTTTCAGAAAACCCCCACGCGCGAGGAAGTGAAGGACACAGAGAAGCGTTTGCGCGCGCTCGGACGGCATACCCCGCCCCAGCCAGTCCATGACCTTCTGTGGTATATCGCACGGAAATCTCCCAAGCCGCTTCGGCCGTGGGTGACAGATATTATGGAAACGGTGCGGCATCAGGCTCGTGCGTTGATCTTTAACGGGCGCACGCAGATTTTGAATGAGGGATGGGCAGTGTATTGGCATGTTCGTATCATGCGCCGCCTCTTTGAAGAGGGTTTGTTGACGCCCAAAGAGCACGGGGTGTTCAATGACTTTCATTCCGGTGTTCTGCGGCCCTCTCGGCATAGCTTGAACCCGTATAGTGTGGGGGTCGCGCTCTACGAACACGTTGAGGAACGATGGAATCGCGGTCTTTTTGGACGCGAATACGAAGAGTGCGATGACCCCATGAAAAAGGCCTATTGGGATACGAAAGCGGGGTTGGGCCGACAGAAGGTTTTTGAAATCCGCGCGCATTTCAGCGATCGCATGGCGATAGAGAATTTCTTTGACGCCTCGTTCATCCACAAGACGAAGCTCTATATCTATGAGACCGAAATTGACGAGGACACAGACGAGGTAGTGTATGTCGTCGTAGAAGACGATCCTAAAATTATCCGCGAAGTGCTTAGGAAATCACGCGCACTGTACGGGATTCCCATAATTGCGATTACTGATGGCAATTATGGACAACGCGGCGAGTTGTATCTCAAGCATCAGTTTGAAGGGGTAGAACTTGATCCAGAGTATCGGGACGGGACGCTTAAGAATATCCACTATTTGTGGGGGCGACCAGTGCACCTGGAAACCGTCTTTGAAGAAAAAGTAACGCTTTTCACGTACGACGGGAAAAAAGTGTTGTCGGTGTCCGACGAACGGCAACAACACGATGACGGATTGATGAATATTTAGTTAAGAGCCCCGATGCATGTGTCGGGGCTCTTTTTTTGTGGCAGGAGGAACTGTTTATTACGACGAGCGAGGGGTAAAGTGAAAATACGTCTCAGTATTTTCACTAACTCCCTGCGAAGTCGCAACTATGGGGTTACTACCCCGAAGCTCCCCGCCCGTACCGAACGGTACGTTCGGGCAGGTGCTTCGGGAAAGAGTCCGCCGTCTTAGGCGGACACCACCCATGCTGAGACAAGCTCTGCGGTTACTGCCCCTTTATTTTTCCATTTTTTGTGGTAAAATACATGAACTCTCTCGTATCAGAATGCGAGAGGAATATATACTATGGTGGCTATGGTGTAATGGTTAGCACGAGAGATTGTAAATAATCCACAAGTCGTTGATTTTACCACACAGCTGAGCAAGGGTATAATGGGTGGATGCCGCTTATAAAAAAGTGCAGGAACTGTAGCAAAGAGTTTAGAACGAAGCCTTTTTTTGTTAAGAACGGAGGAGGGAAGTATTGTTCCCGTGTTTGCCAGTATAGGTCTTACAAGACAGGAGAAACAATTAAGTGTTTTTTGTGCGGAATAGAAGCATATCGCCCGCGCAAGAAACTAAAAAATTCAAAAAGTGGGAAATATTTCTGTTCTAAATCATGCCAAACACGATGGAGAAATACGCTTTTTATTGGCAAGAAACACGCGAACTGGATAGATGGGAGGCAGGCATACAAAAGCGTTCTTTCAAGGAACAAGGTACCGCCTATCTGTCGGATTTGTAGGACACACGATCGTCGAGTGCTTGTTGTTCATCACATTGATAAAAATAGAAAAAACAATATAATCAGTAACTTGACGTGGCTGTGCCATAATTGTCATCACCTTGTGCATTACCATGCACACGAAGCAGAAAAATTGAAAAATTATATGGTGCCCATAGCTTAGTGGTAAAGCTCCGCCCTGTGGAGGCGGCGATGAGAGTTCGATCCTCTCTGGGCACCCCAACTTTTTGAGCCTTATTTAGTAAGCGTTAAATTTAGCATCCTAACAGGAATTGGAACTGATATAATTATTTTATATGCCAATGATAAACATCAAGTTTGACGATAGAAAGATACAAGATAAAAAAATTATTGAACTATCTAATGCAGTTATAAAAATAGTTCAGGATGCGACCAACATTCCAGAGGTTTTTGTATATGCGGATAGCCCACGAATTAAGATAGGGGTAGCTCCTATAGAGATTTTTGTAGAAATGAGTGCCAGTAAGGTTCCAGACAAAGAGGAATTGTTTGAAGAGATAAAGAACAAATTATCGGACTGGAAGAAGATTAATGGCTTTGAGTATCCAATAACGATTACACTAACACCGATGAACTGGAAGTTTGAAGTTGGGATATAGAAAATGTTGGGATGTGGATAGTTGTATCATTTTTCCGCTCAAACACAGTTCTAACTTCCTCTACAACGACACCCCAAGATATTCTCATTTCCAATTGTAGTTAAATTAAAACGGCGTGCGGGAGGAGGAATCTACGGATTCTAATCGTGGTTTCCCCACGTGCAAGTCGCGCGCGCCGAGGAGTGTGAAGGCGAGCGCCGCAAGTGCGGAGAGGAGAAATGTCCACTGGATGGAAACGAACATGAGCGTCACCCCCGCCGCAGCGAACATGAGGAGTTTGCCCAGCGTGATTGCGATTTCTTTCAAGACAGTGAACTCATCCACGTAGTGCCCCTCATCGGCGGCCATTTCGTAGGTGAGCGTATCAAGCGGTGTGCGGGTGAAAATATGCATGATGCTGTGGTAGGCACCGGCGACAAAGATGCCGAATGCCGTGGCGATGAACGTCTTTGCAACCCAGCCGAGGGAATAGAAAACACTGCCCCACCACATGACCGTCTCTTTCTTGAGCGTGGTATCAATGATTCTGCCCAGAGAAAGCTGGACGACGATTGCCACGGCGGTGATGAGTGTGGATATGATGCCGACGGAAAGATAGTTGCCCTCAAGTATTTGGAAGATAAAGACCGGCCAGATGATAAGCCCCACGACGCTTTCGGCGCCGTCCGCTATATAACCGAAGAGTGTCCTTGAATGCAGGTGAGAAAAGAACTTTTTCCATGTTTCAAAATATCCCCAGCTGAAGCGCTCGTTTGTTTCGGGGATGGTGATATAGGCGAAGCCGGAGACAAGGTAGAGCACTATTGCGAGGAAGAAAAGCACGGAAAAGTCATACCGCACGATGATGAAGCCCGCGATGACGGGGACGAGCGTGGAGATGATAAGGAAGGTCGCCTCCATGAGCGAAAGCTCTCGTCCGCGGTTTTGCGTGCTCGTGAATTTTGCGAAATCCACATGATAGGGAATCCAATAGAGAAGCCGGTAGATGAGGAGGATGAACACCGTGAAGGGGATGAGGAACCAGGCGGTTTTTTCGGTCACGAAGATGAAGATGCCGAAATGAAGCGCGCCCGCGAGGACGCTTGCACGAAGCGCATTACGGAATCCGAAGCGGTTTAAAAATTGCGCCCCGAAGACGACAAAGATGAGGTAGAGGAAATGCGACGCGCTGTAGTAGAGGAGCACGAGGGCGATGTTACCGTGAAAAAGATTATACAGAAACACAGGAAGAAAGAGCCCCAAGAGTCCGCCTGCGACCGTCGTGATGGAGCGGCCGATATAAAGCGAGGTGAACCCGCGGGAGAGCGGGCCTTCAAAATAGTGTTTTTTAAGTGAGAAGCGCATACGGTGCGGTGTGTTTCCGAAGATACTTCTTGCGGTTACTCAAGAAAGAGGATGAAAACCATCGCAAGGATGCCGGCAAGCATCGCCGTAAACTGAATGAGCGAGTGCGTGACCCGCGTGGTTTTATGGAGTTCGGGGATGAGGTCTGCGTTTGCGATATAGATAAATCCACCCGCCGCGAGAGGGATGAGCCACAAGGCAACCGCTTCGCCCGCTTCTCCGAGCACGAGCACAAGGAGCGCGCCGACGAGCGCGACGAGCGCGGAAAGAAAGTTCAAGAAAAGCGCATGCCAGCGCGAAAAACCGGAATAGAGCAAAACCGCAAAATCACCGATTTCCTGCGGGATTTCATGAAGTACGATTGCAAGGGTCGTTGCGATGCCGACCTCGGTACTGACGAGGAACCCCGCGGCGATAATCGCTCCGTCCAGAAAATTGTGCACGCCATCGGAGATGAGAATCATATATCCGGTGGGATGGGTCGCGCGTACGGTGTCATACTCACCATGCTCGTGCATCCCCCCGCCGTGTTCTTTTCCGTGGTAGTGGTGCCAATGGAGGAATTTTTCAAGGACAAAAAAGAGAAGGACGCCGAGAATCATGAAAAGCGCCGCAGGGAGCGCCGCAATTTCGGAAAATGCTTCGGGAACAAGGTGGATGAACGCGTCGCCCAAAAGGGCACCTGCCGCTAAGGACACGAGGATGAATACGACACGCCGCAGAAGTGTTTCTTTGATTGAGAGCGTGAAGAGTCCTACGAAAGAAACAAGTGACACGACAAAGACGCTTGTAAGAGTATAGAAATAAAGGGATACCATATTCTTTCATTAAACCACAGACGCGCCACGTCGTCATTTTGACTTCTCTTTCTTTTAGTTGTACTACAGGCCTAGACCGTCTTTGAAAAACCAAAAACAGGGTGTGAAGAATGATTAAGGCATTTTTTCTTGGTATACGTTGGATAGATGAAAACATTTTTTCCCTCGGTCGGGAGATGCGGCTTTCCTATCTCCCGCCTCTTATGGTCTATCTTGCGGCGGGGATAGCCGGGCTCACAAGCATCGTCGGCACCTTTTTTGTGAAGGACTACCTCGGTCTTTCTGCGGAATTTCTCGCCGCACTCGGTTTTTGGGCAGGTATTCCGTGGGCGCTCAAGATGCCTTTGGGGCATATCGTTGACCTGTTGTGGCGGTATAAATCGTTTCTCATATACCTTGGGGCGCTTCTCATCGCCGCGAGCCTCGCGATAATGACCGCGCTCATCGGGTCGCCGGACGCGATGAAGGAGATTATGCGCGCCGAGGCGTGGTTTGTGCTCGCCGCCCTTTTGGCCCCCCTTGGCTATGTGATGCAAGATGTCGTCGCAGACGCGATGACCGTGGAGGCGGTTCCGCGCTATGACGCCCGAGGAGAAGTATATGACGCCGCCACGCTCCGTTCCATGCATACGACCATGCAGACGCTTGGCCGCGTGGCGATTGTTGGTGGTGGTATTGCCGTTTCGGTTCTCAACATAATCATGTTCAAAGATGTTGCGCGTTTGACTATGGTGGAACAAGCGTCTGTATACGTAACCATTTACCTCATCGCGTTTGTCATTCCTGTCGTATCGGTGCTCGGAGTCCTCTTCGCGTGGTGGGGCAAGGGAAGAGAAGTGCGCCGTCTTGTGGCACTCGGTAAAACCCGTGAAGAAGCGAAACAGATGACTGCTCACGGCGAAGAAAACACCACACCAAACTGGGTCCTTTTGTACGGAAGTGCGGCGTTTGCCGCAATTGCGATTGGAAGCGGGCTCGCCGACATTCCCTACAATCAGGAAATCATTTTTGCCGTGTCTCTCGGCGTGGTGCTCTATCTCATGAAGACACTCGTGGCGGCGCTTGCTCCGGACGCACGGCGTGCTCTCGTGGGAACCGCGATAATCATCTTCGTGTTTCGCGCGCTTCCATCACCGGGCGCGGGGTCTACATGGTGGATGATTGATACGCTCGGTTTTGACCAACACTTTCTTGCCGTCCTCTCGCTTATCGGGAGCACGCTCGCAGTGTTTGGGATGTTTGTTTTCCGGAAATTCATGGCGGAGAAGTCCATTGCCTCCATCGTCGGGGTCTTGACGGTTGCCTCAACCGTCCTCGCGCTTCCGATTGTCGGCATGTTCTATGGACTCCACGAATGGACTGCGATACAGACGGGTGGCATCGTGGATGCGCGCTTTATCGCAATCGTTGACACCGCGATTGAGTCCCCCCTGGGACAGGTGGCGATGATACCGATGCTTGCGTGGATTGCGAATTCTGCACCGTCAAACCTCAAGGCGACCTTTTTCGCGGTCATGGCATCTTTCTCAAATCTCGCACTCTCGTTGAGTTCCCTTGGCACAAAATATCTCAACCATATTTTTGTCGTTACACGAGAAGTACGCGAGCGTGGAACTGGCGTGGTGAAGGTGCCGGAAGATTACAGTAACCTCGGCATGTTGCTTATCGTTGTTACGATACTCGCGCTCGTTCTCCCGTTCGCCACCATTCTCTTTGTGAAAGCGAGCAAATTGAAGAGCGCCTAGGTGTGTATTTCTTGCGGCCCGACTTCGGTTGGGCCGCTTTTGTTTTTCTCGTTTGCTATACTGGCACAATGTCTCCTAAAGAAACTGACGTGCTTCTTGGTGTGCTTCTCGCGAATCGCGGAATTGTGACGGAGAAGGAGCGGGAAGAATTTTTACATCCGCAATACGCGACTGGCATTCACGACCCGTTTCTTCTCCCTGACATGGAGAAAGCCGTGGTGCGTATACTCTCTGCGATAAAAAGCAATGAACACATCGTGCTTTTCACCGATTACGATACGGACGGCACGCCTGCGGGGGTCATTCTCCGCGATTTCTTGAAACAAATCGGCTACACCAATTTCCAAAACTATATCCCGCATCGCTACTACGAAGGATATGGGCTAAACATTGAGGCAATAAAAAAGTTTAAAGAAGATGGCGCACGGCTTATGATTACAGCCGATTGCGGCATCTCCAATATTTCCGAGGTGCGGTTTGCGGAGGAGGAGGGGATTAACGTCATACTCACCGACCACCATCTCCCGCCCGTTCAATGTCTACAAGTTCAACCTCACAACATTAAAAATGAAGGTGAATGCGAGATGTTACCACCGGCGTATGCGGTCATAAACCCGAAACGGAGTGATAACAAATATCCCTTTGATGGGCTGTGTGGCGCGGGGGTGGCGTTTAAGCTTGTTACGGCGCTTCTCGCGAGAGGTAATGAAACGGGGGTGTTCGCCATTAAAAACGGGTGGGAGAAATGGCTTCTTGATATGGCGAGCATAGCAACGGTCTGCGACAGAGTTCCGCTTCGCGGGGAGAACCGCGTGCTCGTTCGCTTCGGGCTCACAGTGCTCCAGAAAAGTCCTCGTGCAGGCATCCGCGAGTTTTGCCGTGCGAAGAAGATTACGCAAAAGTTTTTAAATGAAGATGATATTGGTTTTTCCATCGGTCCCTACATCAATGCGGCCTCCCGCATGGACGCGCCGATAAAGGCGTTTCATTTTCTCACCGCGGAGACGGACGAAGATGCGCGGGGGATTGTTGCGGAGCTAGGGCATTTAAACGACCAGAGAAAAGGGCTTGTCGCGAGTATTATAAAGGAAGTGAAGCACCGTGTTGCCCCCGAGGACATGAAGGCGGTGCTTGTCGCGGGAAACCCCGCCTGGCACCCGGGGCTTTTGGGGCTTGCGGCGAATACGCTTACGGAGCAGTTTAGACGCCCCGTCTTTCTTTGGGGTGGGGGAGAAGCGCCGGTACTGAAGGGCTCATGCCGCTCGGACGGAAGTGTGCACATTGTGGAGCTCATGCGCCGTGCGGGCGACGTATTTGCCGACTTTGGCGGGCATGAGTTCTCGGGTGGCTTTTCGGTAACGCGCGAAAAAGTGCACACACTACGGGACGCACTCGCGCTCGCCCACGCGGGGATAGAGAAAAAAGCACCGAAAAAACCATACACGATTGATTGCGAACTACCCCTTGAAAAGGTGGACTGGGACACATACCAGACCATAGGGGCACTTGCGCCTTTCGGCGAGGGGAACCCGAAGCCCGTGTTCCT
>Ga0209542_10010723_pt1 | contig 16449 bp, 27 predicted proteins | sample RifCSPhighO2_01_FD_184028 | JGI IMG/M metagenome (GOLD analysis project Ga0209542, IMG submission 184028) | Soil microbial communities from Rifle, Colorado - Rifle CSP2_plank highO2_0.1 (SPAdes) (version 2) | ecosystem: Environmental > Terrestrial > Deep subsurface > Rock core/Sediment ...
GTGGGTTGCCTCAAAATTCCTCCGCTCTGATAAATAAACTTCGTTAAATTCCGATGTTAGTTGCAATTTGCCCCCTCGCTACGAAACGAAAACGAACAGAAGCCCCACCGCACACGGGACAGAATCAAAATACTTATATAAGTGTTGAATTAAATAACTTATTGTTATGAAGCTAATGAATTTTTTCCATTCATTGAATAAAGAGATTTCAATTTTCTTTAATTCTCTTAGTGAACAAAAGCTTAAGATAGCCATAATCAGTTATTATTTTGAGCCGCCAACGATTTCTGGCGTTGGAATTCATAGCAGATTACTTGCAAAGTTTCTTGCAGAAAATAATTGCGAAGTGCACGTTTTTTGCAGCAATACAGATTATGAATCATACAAAAGAGAAAATGTTATTGTGCATAACATTGGAAGAACATTGCCCAATGTGGATGGTTCATCCTCCAAGAAGAGATTAGAGTATTTCTTATTTGAATCAGAAGTTGTAAAAGCTATAATAAGAGAAAATAGTAAAAGGGAATTTGATATTATTCACACACACGGCTCTCTTACAAAGGCGGCATTTATTCTAAAAAAAATATGCGGTTTAAAATGGATTCATACGTTTCATGCTATTGAAAGGGTTAGGATAAGAAAACTTTCAAAAGAAGAGAAGCATTTTGAGGATTTAATTACATGGGGAGAAAGCACTGTAAATTATTGTGATGGCGCAATTTATGTGTCTAATCCCATCTATGTGCAGGGACGAAAATTATATCAAATTAAAAAAAATATTGTTATACCTAATGGCGTTGATACTAATTTCTTTAATTATTCGCCTATAAGAAAAAAGAATGTTCTCTTTATAGGTAGATTCAGCAAAGAAAAGGGAATTGAGTTATTTCCTGAGATAATTGAAAGGGTTATGAATGTTGAAGGTGCAACAATTACCATCATGACGCCCTACAATGTTTTACCTAAGGATTTGGAGAAGATTCACGATAAGATTCGCTTATATGAACGAAAATTTAAAGGCAGGATAAGAATTATCACCAAACCAATGGAGCAGGATTATATTGCAGATTTATACAAAAATTGTCAGGTATATATACAACCCTCAAAATATGAATCCTTCGGTCTGTGCATAATTGAAGCTATGTCCACAGGAAGGCCAGTAGTAGCTTTTAGGGTGGGAGGTATCCCTAACCTAATAGGAGATTGTGGTTTTGTAGTTAATGATAAGGAAAGTTTTTTATCAAAGATTGAAGAACTTCTGAATAATAGAGATTTATGCCAGAAAATAGGAGAAAAAGCACGCGCTATAGCGGAAAATTATAAATGGGATATTATTGCTAAAAAGACAATTGATTTTTATAAGGTGATATTAAATGAATGAAAATATGTTGATTCCTGCCTTAATCATTACAGGAGGTTTCATTGTTTCTGTGATTCTGTATCTTTTTCTACATAAGTTCTCTAATAAGATAGTCAGGATGTTCCAGCTCTATCCCGAATCTCAGGATATACTTAAATTATCATTAAGATTGATCTCTTCTTTTCTTTGCATAGTTATTTTTCTTGTTTTTCTTCGGAAAGCTTTAGCAATGATAGGTTTAAATTTTACCGTAGAATTTATTGAAAGCATTATTTTGAATTCCGGGAAATATTTTTCTGCCTTTCTTGTAATTATAGGAGGTTTCTACATTTCAAGAATGATTAATGAAAAGGTTAAAGGAAAAAACATTAAATTTAAGCCATATTTATCTGTTCTAACTAATCTAATCATTAATACAGCTTTTATCTTGACAGGCTTAACAATAGTTGGAATTAACATTATTGTGTTTCTTGAAGTATATAAGATAATTCTACTTACCTTAGGTATTACTTTATCCCTCATCATAGGAATTCCTTTGGGAGTATATATCAGTAATAAGATTAACAATAAAAAACGCAAAACTAAAGTCATATAATAACTCCCATAATCATCTCTTTGTAAATTCATTAGTGCTGTGGGGCTTCTAAACTGTAGTCTGCTTCGCAGGAATTGATAATAAACGCTCGGGGGCAAACTTTGATTTTTTGCCTTCGGCATTGTTGCACTAAAAATCAACCACTCCAAGTATTCGTGGGCAACTAACAGCGATTTACCGACTACGAAACCTTGCAGGTTTCTCCGTCCAAATTGATTTTTTGAGGAAAAAATTGTGGGTTGCCTCAATTTTTTCAGCTCTGAAAAATCAACTTCGGTAAATCGCATATGTTATTTCAATTAAAGCGAACTTTGAACCCCCGACCACCCACCCCTTAATTACAAGATTGTCACCTAATATTTACTGGAAAAAACTTCGCTTATCCGACCAACGAACGATACGGAAATTCTTTGAACTTCCTTTAACATAGGATAAGCGATTACGCTTCGCTCCATCCAAATTTTTTCCAACGAGAAAAGTTGGGGGCAGACGACGAAAACTTAATAAACAATTCAAACTTATAGATTATTAAGGAGGAAATGAAAATGAAGAATAAAACACAAATTTTTGTTAATTTACCTGTTAAGGATCTAAGTAAAACAATTGAGTTCTTTACTAAATTGGGTTTTAAGTTTAATCCGCAATTTACTGATAAAAATGCAACGTGTATGATTATTGGCGAGAATATTTTTGCTATGCTGTTGATTGAAAAGTTCTTTAAGACATTTACTAAAAAGGAAATAGCAGATACAATGAAAACAACTGAAATAATCAATGCCTTGGCTGTTGACAGTAGAAAAAAAGTCAATGACATGGTGAATAATGCTTTGAAAGCAGGCGGAAAAGAGCCAAGAAAGCCTCAAGATCATGGATGGATGTATGGAAGAAGTTTCCAAGACTTAGACGGACATCTGTGGGAAGTTTTTCACATGGATGAAAGTAAAATGCCTAAAGAAATGAAATCAAAGAAATAAGAAGAGAAATTATGAAACCAAGAATTACAGTAATAACGTTAGGAGTAGACAATTTAGAAAAGTCTCTCAAGTTTTACAGAGACGGACTTGGCTTTCCGACAGAAGGTATAATTGGCAAGGAATTTGAATATGGTGCTGTCGTATTCTTTGATTTACAAAATGGACTTAAGCTTGCTCTTTGGCCAAGAAAAAGTATTGCTCTAGACTCAAACCTTGCTCTTCAAAAGTTCAGTGCAACTGAATTAACTATAGGGCATAATGTAAACAGCAAAAAAGAAGTTGATGCAGTTATGAAGCAGGCGAAGGAAGTAGGTGCAAAGATAGTCAAACCTGCCGAAGATACTTTTTGGGGTGGCTACGCCGGCTATTTCCAAGACCCCGATGGCCATCTGTGGGAAGTAGTTTGGAATCCGCAGATGAAGATTGTGGATTAGTTTTTAAAGAATTTGCCGTCAAAGAAGAAATTTAAATTAACAAAAATATACGCCCCCAACTTTTCAGTCCTTCGGACATTTACTCTGCTTCGCAGAAATTCATACAATTTGGTGACAATCTTAAAAATAATAAAAAAACGGCTGTCCCGCCGTCCCAAAGTTCGCTTTAACTCGAAATTTTTGCCTTCGGCATCGTTGCACTAAAAATCAATCCCTCCAAGTATTCGGGAGAATAGAACAGGAATTTCCGATGTTATGTCCAATCGAGAAAGCGGCACTAGAAGTCATTTTAAACTCTCGAACTCTTCAAGTGTTAAACCAGAATCTTTGATGATTCTGTTCAAAGTACCTTTTTTCATTTCATCATGCAAGGGAACAGTAATCTTTATTGTCTTTTCTCCATCAAATTTCTCAAGTCTAACATGAGAACCTTTTTGCCTTATTGCAATAAAACCATATCTCTTTAACCGCTTTATAACATCCAATCCAGAAATGTTGGGTATCTTCATTATACAGAAACTTGAATCTTCTCACCAGAAAAATCTACGAGTTCGTTTGTATCCGGTTCCAAATACAACTCTATAGCTTCCTTTATGTTATTAATGGCCTCTTCTTTTGTATTGCCTTGCGATATACATCCTGGAAGGGACGGCACGTAAACCGTAAAGCCCCCTTCTTCTTGAGGTTCAAGTACAACTGTTAGTTTCATCGTATCTATTAGTGTATTGGAACATATATTTAAAGGTGCCGCTTTCTCGACTCCCCGTCCTTTAAGATTCTCCGAATTCTAAGGGAGGACATAACAGGGGTTAGAACTCCATTTCCTTCGCTCCGCTCAGTCATTTCGCCACTCGCTCATCCGTCGGCCATGATTAATCGGCCAGGACGGATTCGCTCGGGTAAATTTGTCTCGGGGTCGCTTCGCTCCAGCCCGATCCAAACTTCTCTCAATCTTTATGTTGTACGCAATTTTTTTCGTAGTGATTGGGCTTGATTGAAATAATGGAATGACGACTTGTTGCCCTGAATTACGAAAAAAACGTTTATTGTGCTCCGCACTAAATAACCCTTCCGGGTGCCGCACAACAAAGATTAAGAGGTTCGTCGTTGTTCGCTTCTCTCACAATCTCCTCACCCAAATTTTGCCACATCTCTGAAAATTTCTCCAGCTCTGTTCGGATTTTCATGGGGTGCCGTAAATCCTCGCTCCGCTCGGCTCGAAAAACTTCTCTCAATCTTTATGTTATGTGCAATCCGCCTTCGCCCGCCTTTACAAAGATTTATAAATTTCTCTGATACAACATGTTTATGAAGAAAATTTTGTCGAAAATAAAATATCCTAAATTATTGTTCTTAATATTCACCTTTGTCATTGCGTATTTAATGTTTACAGGACAAGACTTCTCACCATTTCACAATTTTTTGTTTAATTTAGGATATTTTGGCACATTCTTAGCAGGTATATTCTTTACATATGGTTTTACAGCAGCGCCAGCAACAGCCATATTGTTGATATTAGCCGGGGAACAAGATATTTTATTCGCAGGATTTATCGCAGGTTTCCAGAACTCCGCTTCGCTCGTAAGCTGGCGACGCAACTAACAGGAATTCCGATGTTATGTCCAATTCAGAAAAAAACGAAAAGAGAAAGGGGGTTGGGGACTATTTACAGTAGATGTTATCGTGATGATCATAATCTTCAAATGAGACAAAATCTTTTGATTTGTCATAACTAAAAACCAAAACAAAATGACCTAACTGAACTCTTTTTGAATCTTTCATATTATATCTCAAATTCTTATAATGTTCAACATCTCCAGAACTAATAACCTCTTGAATCTTATTCATAACTGCTTCATAAGCGGTTTTATCTTTCTTAGATAATTTTACCAGCTTCTTGTGCAGCTCAGGTTTTATCTCAAATTCACGCATTTTCTATGCTCTTTCTTAGTTCATCAATGCTCTTAAATCTTATTCCTTTCTGATTTTTTATCTTGCTTAGTTTTTCAATATATTCAGGTTTTAGTTCAGGTTCTAGAAGTTCCTCTTGATATCTGTCGATTACAAAATTAACTGCCTCGGACTTATTTTTGAATCCGAATTTGCCTTTCACAATAGTTAAAACTCTATCTTCATATTCCCCTATGTTTACAATAGCTTGTACCATTTAATTCACCTTTATTATGATTTATAATGAAATATAATGTTTTATTATATAAATCTTTCGTTTTTTACGCCCCAAAACCCCTTACTCCCTGACTTTGAATTTGCTCCGCATTTAATGAGTCGTTTTTTCTGAACTTTGCCGACGCAATTTTTCCGAACTCCGCAAACATGGTGCTTCTGTTTTTATCTGTGTTAGTTGAAAGAACCTGATTTCATCAATAAATTATTTTGTTCAAATGTTTGCTCGTAACGGAAAAAGAGCATAACAGGGGCCCCCATAAGTTATACGCAAGTTTTGCTACGGCCGCCTTTTGAATAGATTTATAAAAAGAAATCGATTAACATTGTATTATGACTAAAAACGCTTTAATTGTAATAGACGTGCAAAATTATTTTGTAAATGATAATACAAAAATTTTGCCTCAAAAAATAGCTAAATTTATTGAGAATAACAAATTTGATTTCGTATTGTTCGCAAAATTCGTCAATAAAGAAGATTCCAATTTTTTCAAGATTCTTGATTGGAAAGAATGTACAAGTTCTCCAGATACAGACATACATTCTACACTTTCCAAATTTGTTAATAAAAATAATGTTTTTGAGAAATCTACTTATTCGATATTCAAATCTAAGAAACTGGCAAAATTTTTGAAAAAGAATAACATTACAAAATTGTTTTTGTGTGGAATTGACACTGATGCGTGTGTTTTAGCTTCTGCATATGATGGATTCGATATTGGTTACAATATCGAAATCTTGAAAGACTTGTGTCTTAGTCATTATGGCGAAAAATTAAATAATTCTGCACTAAACATTATTGAAACGCATTTACAAAAATAGGGCGGCCTTCGCAAAACCTCTTCGCCCGTCAGCCTTCGGCGACTTCGTTAAATTCCGATGTTAAACTCAATTCAGAAAAAACTTAAACTAGAGAAGGGGGTTTTGGGGCTAATTTTATTTATAGATAACATCATGGTGATCGTAGTCTTCAAAAGAGACAGTTTTGTTGTTGTGGTTAACAACAAATACTAACACAAAATGCCCAATATGTATTCTCTGGACCCCTTTCATATCGAAGTGCAAGAATTTGTAATTGTGATCTGGATTTGCTAAAATAAAATCCATTTTATTACGAACAATAGAATAATTTTTGGGATCTTTCTTTTTAAGCTTGGACAACTTTTTAGAGATCTCTTCACTGTAGAAATCCCCGTACATTTAAGCAACCTCTTTTTCAAACTCTGCCCTAGAAAGATGTTTTCCTTTTATAATATTAGACAATCTCAGCTTGTATTCGGGTCTTAACTCAGGTTCCAGTGAAATTTCCTTGTATTCTCCAACTACCAGGCTTATAGCTTGCGACTTATCTTTAAGGCCAAACTTCGCCTTTACAATATTCAATACCCTGTTAGTGTCCTCATCTATATTAATTACTGCTTGTACCATGTTACATCACGTATATAGGTGTGTATACCCTATATATAAATCTTATGTTTAAAAGGCCCCAAAACCCCTTACTCCCTGACTTTGAATTTGCTCCGCATTTAATGAGTCGTTTTTTCTGAACTTTGCCGACGCAATTTTTCCGAACTCCGCAAACATACCTATTTTGTATTTTTCTGTGTTACTTGAAAGAACCATAAATCCTAATTGATTTTCTACCAAAAATGTTTGCTCGTAACGGAAAAAGAACATAACAGGGGTCCCCGTTGTTATATCCAATTTTTTTCTAGCTAAAGGGCATTGTCGGGAGTTTCAAAAAAGAGCAATATCATCAGCAAAATCCAAACAAACTTCATAGACTTAACCTGATGCCCTTGAAACGAAAAAAACTCTGCGCCCTAAACAATCCTTCGGATTAAATCGGGCCACACACGCCAAAAAAACGGAATGGGGCACACTCACGAATGGCGCTACTCACTTTATGTTTTACTTTACTGAATCAGGGGCCTTAAGAACAACCTTTAAATACCAGCCGCCTCTCCAAACGATGAGAGGGTCTTAGGTAATAAAAGAACAAGGTGAAAAGTGGTTGAATACAACATAGTGAAGCATTGCAAATCGTGCAGAGTGAGATTTGTAGTCGGCAAAAGCGAAGCTAAACAATATTTTTGCAGCAAATGCCAATTGCCAACAAAGGACAAAATAGTCCATAAGGGGATGAAAAAATGAAGGGAAAAGTAAAATTCTTCAACAGGATGAAGGGATTCGGATTTATCGCCGCTGAGGACGGAAAAGAATATTTTGTGCACCAATCGGCATTGGGCGAAGGAGTGACCTTAAATGAAAACGACTCTGTCGAATTTGATTTAGAGCAGGGAGACAAAGGCCCAAGAGCTTCTAAAGTCCGGAAAAGCTAATAAGCCAATTATTTTTTTAGACAAGCTTTTTCTAAAAATCTCTAATATGGTTAGTTCATCTTGCCAGTAAGCCAGTCTTGCAGTATCCTTCTTGATACGCGCTCGGTATCCGGCAGATTGCCCTTTTTCTTCATGTTTAGCTTTAATGCAACCTCTTCAATGGTAGCTTCCTCATCTTCTTTCGCTTTAATTCCATATTTCTTTTCAACCAGCCCGGGATGGGCTTTCATCAGCTTAAAAACGGAAAAAACTGGGTCTGCAATCGAGTATGGATTTTTCGCTCCGATTAAAACCAATTCCTCTTCTTTGGTTTTGCCTTTGGAAATAACGCCTGGCGTGTCTATCATTAGAATATCTCTGCTAATCCTCAGGTATTGCTCTCCTTTTGTATAGCCCGGTTCCGGAGAAGTTTTTGCAGAGCCCTTGCCTTTCAAAGCGTTAATTAAAGAGCTTTTTCCGACATTGGGATAGCCTATTACGCCTACTATTGGGTTTTTTATCCTTTTTTTGCTTGCCAGGATCCTTATTTTTTGTTTTAATAATGTCGTGCCAAGATATTTTGTTGCAGAAATAAAAACGCAGTTTTCCAGCTCTTTTTTAGCCTGATCTAAATATTTTTTGTCAACATAATCGCACTTATTTACCACCTGGATAAGTATTTTATTTCTGTTTTTTACCCTGTATTCTATTCTCTTGTTCTTAGTCTCATTTATGAACCTCGCATCCAGCACCTCAAGAACAATGTCGGATTTTTCGATTACCCTATCGGCCAGCAGTCCAAACTTTGACATACCTGCAGTTTTGCTTTCGCCTATAAGAAGATTGCTAAATAAATGATAAAGAAAGGGATCTGTTATGCTGAGAGACGGGACTAAAACCTTGGACTTTAGTCCATGGATAAAGTCCCGTCTCTGGCACACTTAGAAATCCTTCGGATTTCTGGTGCACAAGAAATTGCTGTGCAATTTCTCAGTGTGCTAAAAATCTTCGGTAAGAAACCACATCCTTTAGGATGTGGAGTGATCGAAGATTTTTATCATATGCAATAAATTTGGAGCCCATAAATGGCAGTTTTTCAGAAAGACTTTTATTTGCTTCCATTAACACAAGGCCATGAATGAAATCAACCTCATCACCCACCCCTTCAAGTCAGAAATCCTCTCAAGGATTAAGGGGGAGATTAAGGACTTTGACTTTAATTACTTCGACAACCCAAAGGCGGTTTCGGGCTTCCGTGGATTTCATTTAAGCGGAAACGCGGCGGAAGGGAAAAGGGATTTCAGGGAGGAGGCAAAAGAGATTGCAAAATTAAGAATCTCTTCATTGCTTGACATCGGGTGTGCAAAGGGCTTTCTTGTGAAGGAGCTAAGGGATATCAAAATCAAAGCTGAGGGCATTGACACGAGCATTTACGCAATTAATAATGCCCAAAAGAAAATCAGGGAATATGTCCGCCTCATGAGAATTCAGGATTTAAATTCAAATAAGCGCTACGATGTTATCCACTGCTGCAGCTCGCTCCAATACCTCAGGCTGTCTGAGATAAAACACGCATTGAAAAAATTTCACAAAATAAGCAATCTCGGCATAATAATTGATGTCCCGACAAAGGAAGACATCCTCGAATGGTACAATAACAAAGATGTTGCGGGAATAGACCTTCTTAGAAAGCAGGAATTAAGCCAGAAGGAATGGGATTTGCTGGTTGAGAATGCAGGTTTCAGGAAAAAAAGCAATGTGATAGGTGGATTTTTTTACAAGAAAGCATAATTTATTTCTCCTTCTCCCGCATTATCGACTTCGCCTTCAGTATCGCATAATTCGCAGGATTCTTTATCCTCGGGCAGAAATTATCCGGGGTGCAGATGCGCATATCAACATAATACATATTATTGGCGCAGTTTGGAGGCAACACCCTCTTTTTCTGCTGCTTGTGATACCTTAAATGCCCGACAATAAGCTGTTCCCTTAAAGGCTCCGGGTTTTTTTTGTTCCACTCGTGCAGAAATTTCTCAATCTCGTCATACCCCCACCCTACCGTAGTCAGAAAGTTGACAAGAATAAACAAGGACCTCTTTTTGCCATCGTCCATTCCCTTCATGATATTATGCACGCACGGAGGAAACAACTCCGCCGGAATGGAAGTGCCTTGCACCTCAAATTCCCTTTTCTGCACTATCTCCTTTTCACTTTCCTCAGGAAGAAAGTCAAAAGCCTGCACAATCAGCTTTTTTGCCTCGCCCTTCTCCACATCGCTGTTTAGAAATCTAACCTTGCTGACTGAAATATTCTCCGGCTTCGCTAGAACAATGTCAAACTTGGAAATGTCTTCAAGAACAATTGAAACCATACCTGACTTTTCATTAAAGCTGTAGGGCATCCTGTACAAATGCCTTGAGGATATCAAAATTGTGTCAAGCGATAAAACTGTAAATGGGTCAAACAGGTTGCTTTTCACAACTTCTGCAAATTTCTTGCCGGTTTTCTCCAGAAGTTCTGGCAAAGATTCCTTTTCCAACATTCTCGCTGCCAGAGGCTCCCTTATCATCTCTTTCAGGTATTCAGCAATTCTCCTCGGCCCTTCTGGAAAAAGCAATCTTGTCTCTGTTCCATACACACTCTCAGGAAAAGCAGAGAATGGGACCCCTATATGGAAACCATGATTGCCTGAAAACTTGACAGTAACCGACTCTAGGCCGTGATGCCTAAGCGCCTTAATCAGCAATTCTGCGGCTATCTGGGAGTATTCCAAGAACTGGCAGTCGATGTCCAGCAATAAATCCCACCCTATCCGGAGGTCCTCTAAATCCTTCTTTCTCATGTTTACATCAAGATGCAGCGGATTTTTCCAGTGCTCTTCTGATGCATGAAAAGAAGTTGCCCCCTGCTTTGCCAGCTCCAAAACATCTCCCCTGTAGGAAAGCGTATCCGGGCGATGGCCAAATCCTTTATCCCCGAATTTAACAGCAACCTCCCTATTTGCAGAGTTATCAATAATCGCCTGCTGCACGTCATCCCGCTTGTAATGCCTGAGAATCGTTCCGATATCTATCATCAAACACCCCTGAAATGGGATGTTTTTGGGGTTTTAATAGTTTTTGGGTTAGGTATTTATACAATCGGCTTTTTACATGGAGCATGCAGGAGCACCTAAAGAAGATACTGAGGATTTCATTTGGCGTAGGATTCATAGCTCTTGGAGTTATAGGCCTTTTCCTTCCGGCCCTTCAGGGTATTTTGTTCATCCTTATCGGAATCGCTATATTTGAAGGCAAACCAATTATGCATATGCTAAGAAAACTATGGGAAAGGCTAAAAAGGAAATAAATGACCTGAACGAATTCCTTGCAAAGCTGAGGGAAGAGGAAAGGCCGATAATAGTGGAAGGAAAAAAAGACAAAGCTGCATTAAGAAAATGCGGGGTTTCAAATGTTTTTGTTCTTTACCATGCGCCGATATACAAAATTGTGGAGTCGATTGTTAAAAGGGGCGAGGGGTGCATAATACTCACCGACCTGGACAAAAAAGGTAAACAGATTTATGGGAAACTTAACCGTGAGCTTCAGCAGTTCGGAGTAAACATAGACAACTCGTACAGAAACTTTCTATTCAAGAAAACGAAGCTCAGGCAGATTGAGGGATTATATAATTACTGCATAAGGGGCGGCATAGAATTTGAAGATTAGCGCTTCCTGAATGGCGCTTCCTTTACGAGCTTTTTCTTGTCGTAATGAATAATCCCCTTTAATGTTTTCTTCAGTGTATCAGTATGTCTCTCAATCGGCAGGCTGTCAAAAACCACCGGTCAGAGACCGGTGGCATGATATTGTATGTTCTGCAGCTAGTGGTTTTTGACGCTCAGAATTCCACGAATAGTGGTTTTTGAGCACAACAGATTCCACTTGACCACTCATCAGAGGATGAGTGGAATTCTGTTGTTTCAATCTTCTGAAGCCAGAACTCCTGCCTCATCTCAACAAGGTGCGTTGCTATTGCTGAAAGCCCGTAAAGCACAATCCCGACTCCCGTAAACACAAACACTATTGTAAACAGCTTGGCAACATCAGTATGCGGAGTTAAGTCGCCGTAGCCTACGGTAGTCATCGTAACCGCAGAAAAATACAGCGCATCCACATAACGCCAGCCCTCAATGTAATGATAGAATGTTGCTGAGCTGAATAACATGAACAATATGACAAAGATAATGTAAATTAGCCTCCTGTGGTAAACCCTTCTTTCATCTTTCTTTAATTCCTCAACCCCGTTCATAAGTTTCTGGCTTTCTCCTATTTTATTTAAAGTTTGTGCATCAAACCAATACATTTATAATTCCAAAAGCCAGTTTATTCTTTATGCCGGAAATACTGTTCATCTCACTTGCCCTGATAGGCGGAATAATCCTTATTACAAAGGGCTCCGACTGGATGACAAGCTCCCTGGTTGCGGTGGCAGAAATGCTTGGGACAACATACATCGCCGTTGCCTCAATACTTGTTTCCGTAATGCTTAGCATTCCAGAGATTTTTGTCGCGATTTACGCCTTCTTCCTTGGCCATGTAGGGATAAGCTTGGGGGTTATAATCGGTTCTGTCATATGCAACATCGCATTGATGACGGGCCTTAGCGCGATGATTAAGCCTTTGTCGGTTGACAGCAGGGTTGTGGTGAGGGATGGGGTCTTTGCATTGGTAATTTCCCTGATTATATTTATTTTTGGCTATGATTTGAAGTTTGACAGGTATGAGGGGCTTACCTTGTTGCTGCTCTTCATTCCTTATGTTGTCAATGTATGGTTCTTCGAGAAGTGGAGAACTAACAAGGAGAAGAAGGAGGAGCTTGAAGAAATAAAAAGCGAGCTGAAAGTTATAGGTCTGACATACTGGGAGCCAAAGCCGAGCATGTTTTTGTTTATGGTTGGCTCAGTAATGCTTCTGGCAGGCTCTTATCTCTTTTCGAATTCGCTGATTGGCTTGGCAACGCTGACAGGCCTCTCCGACGTACTGATTGGGCTTACAATTGGCGCAATTGGGCCATCCGTTCCAAACATTTCATCGGCTGTCCACGGCACATTAAGGAATTACACAAAAATTGCAATAACGGAGACTTTCGGAGCTGATATTTTTACCCTTCTTGTTACATTAGGCCTTCTCGCCGTTATAACCCCTGTTCCGATAGACCCAAAATGGTTGTTCTTTGACATACCGATAATGATTTTCATGACCTTCCTCATGATGTTCTTCATATTCAGGGGCCATATCAACCACGAAAATGCAATCGTGCGCACTGAGGGTGCTATCCTTGTGATTTTCTATATAGTTTTCCTTATCCTTAATGTGGTGTATTTCGCATCTTAAACTATGTAAAAGCTTATAAAATGTAATATGATGAATTGGTTAAGAGGTGGGAAAATGAAAAAGCTGATTGTTATTGTTGCGATTATTCTAAGCATAAGTGCCGTTCTCGCGCACTCAGGCCATGGAGATGCAAAGCAGATTGTTGACTCCGGCATTCCGTGCAGCGAGCTGGATGACAATGAACTAGAGGAGATTGGGGATTATTTTATGGAGCAGATGCATCCGGGCGAATCTCATGAATTAATGGATGAGATGATGGGCGGCGAGGGTTCCGAAAGCCTGAGGCAGATGCACATTGCAATGGCAAGAAGGATTTACTGCAAGGAAAACATTGCAGTTGGCTATGGCATGATGAGAACAGGGATGATGGGAGGTGGAATGATGGGCATGATGAATTATGGCGGAATGATGGGCTCTGGCTATATGTCGACGGGCTCAGCGGGTTGGTGGATTTGGGCAATTCTGGCATCGATTTTCTGGATTGCGTTATTTGCAATTGCGGTGCTTCTTGCAATATGGCTCTTCAGGAGAGTAACTGGAAAAGAAAACGCCCTTGAAATACTCAAAGCAAGGTACGCAAAAGGCGACATCTCCAAAAAAGAATTCGAGGGAATGAAGAAAGAGATTAAGTAACAGCAGTAAGAAAATGAACAAGATAGACACGAATCAGCTTAGGCTGTTTTATGAGGACGTGAAGAAGGACAACGGCAAAGCGGTTAAAGCTAAGAAAATAGTTGGAGAATGGAATTTTGGCGTTGGAGCGCAATTTGTCTCTAAACTGGAGCATGCCTCCGGCACAACTGTTGTGGAGGCTGACGGCCCTGTCTTTATGGGCGGTTTTGGCATCAAGCCGGACCCGGTTCAGTATTGCCTTTTCGGATTAGCTGCCTGCTTTGCACAGACTTTTGCGGTCATTGCAACAGAGAAAAATGTTGAGCTGAAAAAACTGAAAATCACTGCAGAGAACAAGGTGAACCTTCTCAAGCCGATGGGACTTGGAGATGCCCCCACCATCGAGAATGTTAAACTGACCGTGGAAGCCGAAGCCTCAGACAGATCAAAACTAAAGGAAATCCAGAGGCTTGCATTTGAGCGCTGCCCTGCAGTTTACTGCCTCACAAAGCCGATAAAGCTGGATATTGAGGTTAAGTAGCTCCTTGAGTTTCGCTGAGTTTATTTTCTATTTCCTTTTTCAAGGTGCTTATATGCAGCTCAAATTTAACCTTTAGCAGTTTCCAATCATCATATCTCAATAACTGCCCTTTATAATTTATTGCGTTTCTTTTCAACCGTATAGTTTCAAGGAATTCCCAGTCGAGTTCTAGTTCTGGATGTTCAAAGCAGATGTATGCATTTTTACATTGGTGCTTATCTGCTTCAATCCCTTCAAATAATAAATAAGCTTCGACCAGCCCCCGCAACGATTCATAAAAATCTCGGAAGACAAATGTCCAGTCTGTGCTGTCCTCAGGGATATCTTTTGATTTGCGCTTGATAAACTCAATGCCTTTTTCTGCTACATTTTTCATCGACCTGATTAACTCCGTATCGGCTTCTTTCTCTTTAAACTTGCCGGTGCTCATGCAAAGCTGGTAGGTTTTTTCCAAATTATCTATTGTGAGTTTCATTTACGCGACCTCGGCAACATCCTGAACACGCCCTTTTACAAGGTAGCCGTTAACGATATTTTTTATCAGTCCAGTCTTGACATCCCGTATCTCTTTTTTATTCCCAAAAACATGCAGTTCTATATGCCTCCCCAGCTTATTTTCATAAGAAGGTTTATCAAAATTTTCTGCATCGCCAAACACAAATATGTCTATATCCGAATCCTCATACCAGTCCCCCCTGGCCATGCTGCCAAATATTATTACCGTCTTCGCATTTTTTAAAGACAATAGGCCCTGTATTAAGCCGCTCCTGTAAAGCTGTTCTAGCGCCCAAAGCCTCTTCCGTGAATTATAAACTGGATTGTTGGCTCCCGCAGTAAAGCCTGGAAATCTCCCTTCTTTTTTTATTCTTTTTAACAACCCTTCTTTTAAATACCCCTTAAGCCATTTGTTTGCCACCGCCCTTGTAACATCCGCTTCCCTGACTATCTCTTCAAAATGCCATTCCTTTAAAGGGCTGTTTTCCAGGACAAGTTTCAACACATTTTCTTCTTTGCTTGGGCTTCCCATAGGATAGTATGACTGAGGCGTACTATTTAATACTTTAGGTAATAGGAAATGTTATTGCTACTAATAAGTAACAAAAACCTAAAGACTTATAAATAGACCTGGATTTCTAAAGGGTATGATAAACGAAAACTTTGTACACTTTTTAAAGGAAAATGGGTGCATCGAGAGAGATGCAACATTGGTTCGAAAAGACGGTACACTAGCTGCCGAATTAAAGGATGGCAAATGGAGAACACACCCTCTGCAAGAAGAGATGAGTGACTTCGTTCGCTACAATGGAAGATTGGCAACGCTGTACAACGGACCAAGTATTTGATTTTTTTCTTTTTTAAGAAAATTCTTAATAATTTCTGCAAAAAATGGAAAAATTAATCGACTACATGCGAACTGACTTGGGCTACCAAGAGAAAGATGGAATATTGATTCGGCCAGATAATTCTGTAGCTGCGGTGCTGAAGCAGGAGAGATGGAAAACATTGCCTACCCCGGAAGAGATGGCCGGGTTCAGCTTTTACTGCAACAGGGGAATTCCAAGCCTGTACCGCAAAGATTTGACAAACCCAGGGCATGGATAGTTTGCACCGAAAGATATAAATAAAGCATTACAACTCTTGTAAAGGATGCAAAACCTTTCATACATAGCCATCTATGCATTATCCCTTTCAATACTAACAGCAACAGCTTTCTACATCCACAAGCTGCGGAGCAAGCTCGATGAAATGCACGGCATGATGGTTGGCATGACATTGGGGATGCTTGCCGGCCTTGTTACATCAACATTATTCTTAATTCCTACTGGAAATTTCCTGTGGGGGGTAATGATTGGAAGTGCTGTGGGGCTTCTGTTTGGAATTCCGTTCGGGCATCTTGGCGGTCATCTTGGCGTAATGGAAGGCGTTGTTGCGGGGCCTATGGGCGGAATGATGGGCGCAATGCTCGGGCAGATGGTAAGGCCGTTCAGCATTGAAATTTTCATGCCGTTTTTCGCATTTATCTTCCTGATTACCGCAATAGGAATTTCATATA
>Ga0209542_10010724_pt1 | contig 16446 bp, 10 predicted proteins | sample RifCSPhighO2_01_FD_184028 | JGI IMG/M metagenome (GOLD analysis project Ga0209542, IMG submission 184028) | Soil microbial communities from Rifle, Colorado - Rifle CSP2_plank highO2_0.1 (SPAdes) (version 2) | ecosystem: Environmental > Terrestrial > Deep subsurface > Rock core/Sediment ...
CCTGACCATCACCAACAGCCTCTTAACCTCCAACGCCCAAGCCACCTTCACCAAAGTCCCCACCTTAGCCCATGTTTTTGACCCCTCCTGGCCCTCGGGCACCTCCAATGGTTCCGACGGCACCATCTACATCAACCCCGCCTCCTCCGTAGCTGACGGCAACCTCCTCTCCGCTGCCGTTGGCGGCACCATCAAGTTCCTGGTGGATGCGGAAGGGGACATCTATGGCGGCAGCCTCATCCTCACCGGCTCCACCACCACCGGCGCCACCACGATTGCGGGAAACTTGACTATCCAGGACAATACCACCTTAGGGGATGCGGCTACGGATACGATGACCTTTACCGCAGTTGCTAATTCCAATCTGACCTTTAAGAAAGCCGACCCCAGCATCGTATTTGATGTGACCACTGCCACCGATACCGACTACTGGCTGGGAGCCATAGATGATGCCGACGGCCTAGATGACGACTTGTTCCAGATTGGCGATGGCACCACCCCGGGGACGAATCCGTTTTTAACCATTGATACTGCCGGCGCTGTCGGCATCGGGACGACGGCACCGACACACGCGCTAAGCTTTCCAAATGCTTCAACTGGGGTTGCTCTATACAACACTGCTGATTCTGTTACCAACTACGAACGAGGATTCCTGGCTTTTTCAAGCAACCGATTGGAGATAGGGACTCAAAAGGGCGGTAGTGGCACAGATCGCAGTGTTAATTTTATTTCGGCAGACGGTACATTTGATTTTGGAAATACAAGCGGAACTAAAGGCACCGGTGAATTGATAGTTTCAAGCGCAGGGGTTAATGGCGCTGTGATACGAATCCGCCCAAGCGGAAACGCCACCACGGTCGGAACTTTGGGCGCCGGTATTATGGTTGATTCAGCTTATGTTCCTGCATCAGGGGTTGGAAACATCTTTACTGCGTTTCAGGTTGCGCCTAGTATTAACTCTACAGGTACGGCATCGGCCGGAACTTATAGCGCGGCGCGCATTTCGCCCCTTCTCACCAGCACCACAGGCTATACTTCGGTTAGGCTACTTGACGTAGGAACAAATAGCGGTTCTGCCGGAACCGGCACTCACACATCGTTATTTGTAATAGATTCCTCCGGCAACGTCGGCATCGGGACGACCGGGCCGGGGGCGAAACTTGATATTTTATCAACAGGGGCAACGGTTGGCCTTATTGTGAAAACTGACACATTTGGTGATGACGCTGGCGTAGCTTCGTTTTTCCGCCAACATGCGCAAGGTGGCTCGTCTGACGCTTTCACTATTTCCGACAATATGGGTTATGGAGGAAATCAGACCGGCAGCACATTATTGGTTCAATCACGGAATGACAACGGAACAAATGATGGGAATATAGTCTCATTTAACAGCGGAAATGGTTTTCCTGGTACACCCAGGTTCGTCGTTAAATTAAACGGCAATGTCGGCATCGGGACGACGGATCCGAGTTTCCATAAGTTGCGTGTAAGTGCGGCAAATAATCAAATAGGTATGTTAGACAACGCAGGTGGAACGGACAGAAGTTGGACTATTAGCGCTGATGCTAATTTATGGAAAATCATAGACGACACCGCAGGGGACACTAGATTTACAATAAATAGCACCGGCAACGTCGGCATCGGGACGACCAATCCTATCCGATTGCTGACATTGGATGCCGCTTCCGCCCCAGCACTTGGTTTTTACACGGCAGGTACGGAGAGAGCCAAGATATCAGCGGATACATCCAATAATCTCATGTTCGATACAAGTAATTCCGAAAAGATGCGCATCAATTCCAGCGGCAACGTCGGCATCGGGACGACGAATCCCGATCATAAGTTACACATATTCGGCGCTAATGCACTCAATATAGATACAGCGGCAGCCGGGGTCCCGCTGGCGCGGTTCAGTATCGCCGGCGCAAATAAGTGGGGATTTCTAGTTAATCACGTTGGCACGGATGATTTTGGGATCTATGACTATAGCGGAACGCCTGGATACAGGATGGTAATTCAAGATACGACAGGCAATGTCGGCATCGGGGACGAGAGCCCAGACCATAAACTTGATGTCGCGGGAGACGTCAACACGGATGATTGTTACCGAGAGGCTGGGGTGCAGGTTGCGGGAACTTGTGCATCAGACTTTAATTTGAAACAAAACATAATGCCACTAGAGAATTCTTTAAGCAAACTTACACAGTTACAACCAGTAGAGTTTGAATGGAAAGAAGGCATAGATCAATATGACGGTATTAGATATATACCAGGTAGGCAAGTAGGACTTATCGCTCAAGACGTACAGACAGTATTTCCACATTTAGTTGAAGAGAAAAATGGATTTTTAGCTATAAAATATAACCTGGAACTTCAAATGTTAGCCATAGATTCAATCAAGGAACTCAATGCCAAAATTGAAGCCTTGAGTGTATCAATCAACTCTTCCGGGAACCTGGTGTATAATTCTGACCTTGATTTGAACGGCTTTGCAATCGTAAACATTAAATCTATAGCATCAGCTTCGGGCAAGTGGGCTTTGGATGATGTTGGGAACGTTTTAGCCGAAACTCTGACTGTGGAATTGGGAGTTAACTTTAAGGATAAAACCACAGGTGAGTACTATTGTGTGGTAATCAATAACGGGGAACTTGAAAAGACAATCGGGAAGTGTGAAGATGAGGAAGAAGCACCTGTTGCTTCGGGAGGAGGGCCAACCCCGCCGGGTGGAGAGGGAAGTGAAGAACCACCGCCAATTGACGAAGGCGGAATAGTGTCGGGAGAAGAAAATCCGCCAGCTGGCGGAGAGGAGCCGCCAGTAGAAGAAACTCTAGTTCCTGAGCCCGAACCAACGCCGGAATCTGAACCGACACCGGAACCAACCCCTGAGCCAGAGCCTACGCCAGAACCTGAGCCGATTCCAGAACCAGAAGGTTAGTGGGAATAAGGGGCGTAAGGGGAGGAACGGGAATTAAAGGGGTTGCTCTTTACGCTCCTTACTCCCTTTCCACCCTTTTTTGCCTTTAATATTAATTTATCGTAAAATGCAGAGGCAAATAACCATTAAACGTTAAAAGGAAACCTAAAATAATGTTCGATTTTTTCAAGAAAGCCCGGCCCGGGGTTGATTCGCACAATTTTATCGCTCCGCTCCACCGTCCCGATGCGGCCGGAAATGGCGCTGCCACAGTAGTGGCCCAGGCCACTTCCTTTAATAAGGTCATAAACTTCTGCCTGTACGCCCTGGTGCTTTTAGTCCCCGTGCTGTTTAGCTCCTTGACCCCGGAAGTCCGGGAATTCAACAAGCAAAACCTGATGTTTTTCGCGGTGGTGGTCATGCTCGGGGTCTGGGTGGTCCGCCTCCTGACTACCAGGCGCATTTCCTGGGTTAAAACCTCGCTGGATTTTGTCCTCCTCGGATACCTCGGGGTTTATTTACTCTCAAGTTTCATCTCGATTGACAAATCTTCCTCGTTCCTCGGTTACTATGGCCGCTTTACCGGCAGTTTCGTTTCGGTTTTAACCCTGGTGCTTTTGTATTTTTTGGTGGTAAACAACGTCCGCTCCGAATCAATCCTCAAGCGCATGGTCAATTTCCTTACCGCTGGCATTGGCATCACCTTGGTTTACAGCTTGCTCCAGTTGCTAGGTTGGTATATCCTGCCATTTGATTACACCCATGACAGGGGATTCAACCCCATCGGCAGCTTGGCGGGTCTCGCAATTTTTGCCGCCTTAAGCGTAATCTTCCTGCAGTGGCGGTTTTTAAGCCAGCCGGAAATGGCCAAATATAAAAAATGGTCCCTAGTTGTGCTGACCGTGGTTGCCGTGGTCACGCTTTTCCTGATTAACGCGTTCGTGGCCTGGCTCGCGCTCGCTTTGGGCCTGACCGCGCTCCTGGCCCTGAGCATGATTCTGACTGGGGCGTCGCAAACATCCGGCAACTGGCTTTGGAAGCCTATGACCCTGCTGATCATTTCCATCTTGTTCGTGGCCTTCCAGTTTCTCCCGCCCGTGGTCAACCCGCGCAATCTGGTCAATGTAAATCTGCCGATTGAAATCCAGCTGTCCAACAAGACCACCTGGACCTTGGTCAAAAATTCCATGGCTTCCGGCCCGAAACAGGCAATCTTTGGCGCCGGCCCGGGGACTACCGGTATCGTATTTGGCGGCATTAAACCCCCGGATTTGAACCAAACAGTGGTTTGGAGTCTCAATTTTGATCGCGCTTCGTCTGAAATCGCCAACCTTGGCATTGAAACGGGCTTAGTCGGGCTTTTGGCCTTTGAACTGGCGGCTCTCTTGTTCCTTGTGTACGGTTTGTTCTTCCTCCTTAGGAAGACCCAGAACCGGGCCTGGATGTATGCCATGGGCTTTTATGTCCTGTGGTTGATGCTTTACATTGTGCACTTCTTTTACTTCTTTAATACGACCTTCTCGTTCCTGTTTTGGATTTCCCTCGCCCTCTTTATGGCCGTATCGCATTGGAAAGCCAACGATTCAGAAAGCGAAGAAGACCATACCTTTTCTTTCGAACAATCCCCGCGTTCCGCGCTTTCCTGGATGTTCGCAAGCTTAATTATGCTGGCCGTTATCTTGGTCGGCGCATTCTTCCAGGCTGCGGTGTACATGGGGGAAGTGGCTTACGCTTCGGGCGTAGCTCAGCTTAACCGGGAGCAGCCGGATTTGCCCAAAGTTTCCGATTCATTCGGCCGGGCCATCAGCCTGAACCCTTACCGGGACGCCTATTACCTGGCATATGGCCAAAGCTTGATTTTTCGCGCTTCCGAGGAAGCGGCCAGGGAAAAACCAGACACCGCCCTCATCCAGGGTTGGATGAGCGATCTGATTACCGTCGGGCAGAAAGCGGTGCAGATTTCTCCGCAAAAATCCGCCAATTGGCAGGCTCTCGCCCGGTTCTACGCCAATATCAAGCCCTTGGTGGCCGGCGCTGACAAGTTCATCATTGATTCGCTCAAACAGGCAATTGAGCGCGACATGAACAACCCGGCCCTGCACTACCAATTGGGTCAGGCTTACTTTGGGGCTTCCTCAATTCCTGATACTGAATCCCAGGAAACCGGCGTGACCAAGACTGACCCGGAAATGATGAAGAACGCCCAGGCCGAACTGAACCGGGCCATTGAGCTCAAGTCCGATTTGCCCGAATTCTACATCCAGCTCTCCCGCGTGCTGGAGGCGGACCAGAAGTTGGACGACGCCAAAAAGAAAATGGATGAAGCCACCGCCCTCTTCCCGTACAATGCGGATGTGCTGTTTGAGAACGGCCGCCTGACCTTTAACAAAAAAGATTATCAGGCTGCTCAAGAATATTTTGAAGCCGTAGTTATCTTAGTTCCAACGCATGCTAACGCTCATTACTCCTTGGGTCTTCTATATCAGCAAAAAGGGGAGAATGACAAGGCTTTAGCTTCCTTTGAAAAGACTCGTGAAATCACAGGTCCAAACGAGGATTTGGATAAGCTGATTCAGTCCCTAAAAGCCGGCCTGCCGGCGGCGGCGCCAGCTACTCCACCGACTGGGCAGTAAAAAGATTTAGCGTTCCTCCCCTGTAAAGGGGAGGCTAGGAGGGGTATTGCATAAGGTCTTGTCTCTACCACCCCTACCCCCTCCTGTTCCAGGAGGGGGATTCCAGTCAACAAAAACTCCGCTCTAATGAGCGGAGTTTTTAAGTGTTGGATTATTTCGCTTCTACGTACTGTTTGATAATCTTTTCTAAGGCCAATGGGTTGCGGGTGGCAAGTTCTGCCAACATCTTCTTGTTCAGTCCTACTTTGTCTTTGCGCAGAGCGCCAATCAATTTGCTGAAGTTAGTGCCTTGTTCCCGGGCGGCGGCGTTGGTGCGGATGGTCCAGAGTTTCTTAAAGTCGCGCTTCCTTAGGCGGCGGTGGGCGTAAGCGTAGGAATCAGCATGAAGGAGAGCTTCCTTGGCCGCGATGGCATTGGTGCGGCGGCGGTTGGTGAACCCTTTGGCTCGTTTGATGAAATTCTTGCGGCGCTTGCTGGCAGCAACGCCTCGTTTGATTCTAGTCATAAAATTATTTTCCCATTACCAATGAAAGTTTGCGGTCAGCGTGGCTCACGCTTTGGTCCCGGCGCTTGTTCTTGGTGGTCTTGCCGCTTTCGCGGGCATTGAAATGGGCTTGGCCGGCCTTGCGGCGCATCAGTTTCCCAGAGCCGGTTTTCCAAAAAGTCTTGGCCATTCGTTTATTGGTCTTCTGCATATATAAATCCTTATTGTTTGCTTTCTGGCCCGATAATTACTGAAATGGTGCTGCCCATCTTGGTGGGGCCAGCTTCTACTTTATGTGGGGTAGTTATTAAAGATTGGAATCGTTTAAGTACTTCAAAGGCCAGTTCGGGGTGGGCCTGCTCGCGGCCGCGCATGCGGATGTCGGCCTTAATCTTGTGGCCCTCCAGCATGAATTCCGAAGCTTTCTTGGCCTTGAAGTTCAGGTCATGGTCGCCGATGCGGACCGAGAGCCGGACTTCCTTCATCGTGATTTTCTTGATTTTCTTCTTGGCTTCCTGGGCCAGCTTTTCCTGCTGGTAGCGGTACTTGTCGAAATTCAGGAGCTTGACTACCGGTGGCTTGGCCTGGGGGGAGATTTCGACCAAGTCGACTTCTTTTTCCCGGGCCAGGGCTAAGGCATCTTCAATTTTCATGATTCCGACCATTTTCCCTTCGGAATCAATGACCCGGACTTCCGGGGAACGTATTTGATTGTTGATGCGGGTTCGGAGTGCTATTTGATTTGATTTAAAGATAAACCACAACAATTATAATGGAACCGGCCTGTTTGGTCAAGGCTTGATTAGGTCCGGGTTTTGCCGTATACTGCTTGTCCGTGGGGCTGCCAAGCTTCGACAGGAGTTCCTTCGCAAATACGGCAAGTCCGGCAAGCCTGTATATCCGGTTAAAATTTCCAGGCAAATCATAAATGCCAATTCTTTGGTAAGCAAGGTGAAGAATGCTTTTGCGTTCCAGCCTGCTTTGGCTCTTGCTTAATTAAGTAAGAACCCATCGGCCTCCTAATGTCTGATTAGGAATCACCGGTGTTATATTTCAGACTCACTTTATCTGGCGCCTGACTGGTAAAGAACATCCGCCAGTTGGCGGAAAGGCTTACTTTAAACCGCTTTGGTACGCTTCTATGGTTTAAGGGAAATCTTAAAGCGGTCTAAACTTGTAGAAGTATTTGAGAAAAACTTTTGGACGGGAGTGCAATTCTCCCCAGCTCCACCAATATAATCAATAAAAAAAGACCTGATAGGTCTTTTTGCTTTTAGCCAAGATTCCTCCCCTGCAAAGGGGAGGCTAGGTGGGGTATTGTTATTAGCCTCATTCTCTACCACCCCTAACCCCTCCTGTTCCAGGAGGGGAACGCTTATACCCGTATCCTCAAGGTTCTATCTAAACTTCGCTTCAGTTCTTTCTTTTTGATGCTCGTGCGCTTGTCGAACTGTTTTTTGCCGCGGGCGAGGCCGACTTTGAGCTTGAGGCGGCCTTTGGAGGTGTAAATATCCAGGGGGATTAAGGTTAATCCTTTGCTTTTCATCTGGTCCTGGAGCTGGAGGATTTCTTTTTTGTTCAGGAGAAGCTTGCGTTCGCGGGATTCATCAATGCCGTCAAGCCCGGAAGCCTGCTTGTATTTTCCGATGTAGGCATTCCGCAGCCAGCCTTCGCCCGCCCGAATCGTGACATACGCCCCGGCTAGGGAAACCTGCCCGCCCCGGATGCTTTTGACCTCGTGCCCGGACAGCACTAACCCGGCCTCAATTGTTTCCTCAATTGAGTAATCATGGAAGGCTTTGCGGTTGGAAGCTAAGGTTGGCATACCCCTAGTTTATCAGATATAATGTGGTTATGTTAATGCGAGAAAAAATCCGACAAACCATCAAAGACACGGCCAGCCAACTCGGTGAGGTTGGGGATTTTAGTGTTGAAGTCAACTACCCCGAAGCCAAGTTCGGCGACTATGCCACGAACGCGGCCTTGGTATTGAGCAAGCCCCTTAAATCCAAGCCCCAAGATGTAGCCAAGAGCTTGGTCGAGAAAATGGACAAGGCACTGTTTGAATCCGTGGAAATCGCCGGTCCCGGGTTTATTAACTTTAAGTTGAAAGCTTCTGAACTACTCAATACTAACTATAAAGCGCCGAAACAAGATTCTACAAAAATTCTCCTTGAATATTTCCAGCCGAACATTGCCAAACCTTTGCATGTGGGCCACCTACGCACTGCCATAATCGGCGACAGCCTCAAACGCATGCTCTTGTACATGGGCTACGAGGTGGAGTCAGACACCCATATGGGGGATTGGGGCACCCAGTTTGGCTTTTTGATTTTGGCATATAAAAAGTTCGGTAAGGTGGATGAGAAAAATTACGCAGAACTCAATGCCGAGGCGGAAACGGACGAATCTATCCGGGACGCGGCTAAACAAGAGTTTGTGAAATTGGAAAAAGGCGATGCCCAAAACCGTCAAATCTGGAAAAGTTTAGTGGATGAATCAGTGCAGCAGTTTTTGCAAATCAACGACTTGATGGATATTCTGCCGTTTGACCATCACTGGCCCGAAAGTTTTTATGAGGACAAGATGCCCAGCGTGCTGGAGCAGCTTAAATCCAAAGGAATCTTGAAAGAATCCCAAGGCGCGCAGATTGTTGATTTAGAGCCACAGGGTTTGGGCATTGCCGTAATTATTAAATCCGATGGCGGTACCACGTATTTACTCCGCGATTTGGCGACGTTTATTTTTGGCAAAGAACAGGGGTTTGGAAAACATTTGTATGTCGTGGACAACCGCCAAACCCATCATTATAGGCAGATGTTTGAAATCTTAAAGCTCATGGGTGTGACCGAGAAGCAGACGGCCAGCCAGCACATTGCGTATGGCTTCATCTCCTTTAAAGGGGAGGCGCTCTCCACCCGCAAGGGCAATATGATTTTGGCGCACGATGTGATTGCGCAGGCCGAGGAAAAAGTCGCAGCCATCATTGAGCAGAAAAACCCCAACTTGAAGAACAAGAAAGACGCGGTGTCTGCGATTGTCAAAGGCGCGCTGAAATATTTTGACCTCAAGCACAACCGCCACAGCGACATTGAGTTCGACTGGGACCAGGCTTTGGATTTTGAAGGCGACAGCGGCCCGTACCTGCAGTATTCTTACGCACGTTTGGCAAGTATTTTAAGGAAGGCAGAGTCCCAACGTACGAATTACAAAATGGCAACTATTATTACAACTACTGAAAGAGAGCTTTTATTCAAGCTTTCTATTTTGCCGGAAATCGTGGAAGATGCTTTGAAAGATTATTTGCCAAACGTGCTGGCAAATTATCTTTATAACCTTGCCGGCCTCATCAACAAGTTTTATCACGAAAGTCAGGTCTTAGCGGAAAAAGACGAAGGTGTTAAGAATTTCCGCTTAGGCCTCATTGCCAAAGCCAAAGAAACCCTGCGCCAGGGGCTGGACTTACTGGGCATCAAAGTCCTGGAAGAAATGTGATATAATCGAATCTACGAATGGGACGAATCAACGAATAATTACGAATATGACGAATGGAGGACGTTATAAAATTGATAAAGAGAAGGTTATTTTTGCCGACGAATCTTTTCAGGTATCGGGAGTTTGTTTCTATGTTCAAAATACACTTGGTCGATTCGCAAAAGAAAAACAATATGCGGATTTGTTGGAGACAAGATTAAAAGAACTAGGAATTCTATATATAAGAGAATTAGTTGCTGGCAACAGCGGTAATCGAGTAGATTTTTTGATTTATGATAAGGTTCTTCTGGAGATAAAAGCTAAACCATTTTTGAATCGTGATGATTATGCACAAGTGCAAAGATATTTACAAATATTAAACCTAGAGCTTGGCTTGTTAGTTAATTTTTGGGCTCATTCCGCGCAGCCGTTCAGAGTTCTTCGAGAAAAAGCACACCATTCGTAATATTCGTTGCCATTCGCAGATTCGTTTTAATTCGTAAATTCGATTTCAAATCAAGGATAATAGTATATGTTTAAACCCATAGACCCCAAACCGGATTTCCCGAAGCTTGAGGAAGAGATACTGAAGTTCTGGGAAGACAATAAGGTTTTTGAAAAGTCCCTGGAGCAGACCAGCCATGGAGAGCCTTATACGTTTTACGATGGCCCGCCGTTTGCCACCGGCCTGCCTCACTACGGGCATATCTTAGCCTCCACGGTTAAAGATTTATTTCCAAGATATCAAACCATGAAGGGCCGGTTCGTCCGCCGCCGCTGGGGCTGGGACACCCACGGCTTGCCGATTGAAGAACTGGTGGAACGTAAACTTGGTATTTCTGGAAAAAAAGATATTGAACGCATTGGGATTGCGAAATTTAACGAAACTTGCCGGTCGGTCGTGATGGAATTTGTTTCGGAGTGGCGCAAGACCGTCCGCCGCATTGCGCGCTGGGTGGATTTTGACCATTCGTACAAAACCATGGACCGGGATTTTATGGAATCCGTTTGGTGGGGCTTTAAGCAAACTTATGACAAAGGTTTGATTTACGAAGGCCGCCGCGTGCTTTTATATTGTCCCAGATGTGAAACGCCAATCTCAAACTTTGAAGTCGCAATGGACAACAGCTACAAGGACGTGACGGAAGAATCTCTCACAGTTAAGTTTAAAGTTAAAGAACAAGATAATACTTTTATTCTTGCTTGGACCACTACACCTTGGACTTTACCAGGTAATGTGGCCTTGGCTGTTGGGATAGACTTGGATTATGTAAAGGTAAAAGTTGAAAATGATTTTGTTATCTTGGCCAAAGCGCTGTTTGAAAAGAATATCAAGGGCGGTGAGGTTGTCCAAGAGTTTAAGGGAAAAGATTTGGTCGGCTGGGAATATGAGCCATTGTTTAGCATTGCTGAAGTTGCCGAATCAAGTAAGTCTTATAAGGTCTATGCGGCTGATTTTGTTACAACCGAAGATGGCACTGGGGTGGTCCATACGGCTGTGGTTTACGGGGAAGATGACTACGCCTTAGGCATCAAAGAAGGCTTGCCAGTAGTCCCATTATTGGATGAAAAAGGCATGTTTAACGAGAAAGCGCCGGAGTTAGTGCGCGGAGCATACTTTAAGAATGCGGAAAAGGTGATTAAGAAGGATTTGGAAATGCGCGGCCTGATGTTTGACCGCAAGGGCTACACGCATTCCTATCCGCACTGCTGGCGCTGCAGCACGGCGTTATATTACAATGCCATCCCGGCGTGGTTCATGAATATCCAAAAAATCAAGCAGGGACTTCTGGACACTAATGAAAGCCAAGTCAACTGGCACCCGGAGCATCTAAAGCGCGGCCGATACCAGAAGAGCGTGGAAGCCGCGCCGGACTGGAACATTTCCCGCAACCGCTACTGGGGCAACCCAATCCCGGTTTGGAAGTGCGATGATAAGAATTGCGGAGGAGTGAAGGTTGTCGGTTCCATCAAAGAACTGTCCTTAAGCAAGAATATCTTTTTGTTTTCTCGCCATGGCGAGGCTGAGCATAACGTAAAGAATATTATCAGCTGTTATCCGGAAAAAGAACTTTACAACCTTACGACCAAAGGTGTTGAACGCGCTCAAGGGTTGGCGCAATTGATTAAGCAACAGGGCGGGGTAGACATGATTTTTTCCTCTGACCTTATCCGCACTCGGCAGACGGCTGAAACCGTGGGGAAGATTTTGAATGTCCCGGTAGAACTTGATGAGCGGCTGCGGGAATATAACGTCGGGATTTATAACGGCAAGACCAAGGAAGAATTCGACCCGGTTTATCCGCTGGAAAAACGCTGGACCGAGGCGCCCGAAGGGGGAGAGAGCAACGGGGAAGTCCAGAATCGCATGGTGAGCTTTGTCAATGAAGCCAATAAAAAATACAGCGGCAAGAAAATTTTGGTGGTCAGCCACGGCGACCCATTGTACTTATTGATGCAGTATTTTGGTTCAGAACTTGGATACCCGAAGTATGCGACCAAAATTGAACTGGATGTGAGCATCGCTGACCTGCACCGGCCATACATTGATGAAGTGGTTTTGCCATGCGCCAAATGCGGCGGAAATTCCCATAGAATCAGCGAAATCTTTGATTCCTGGGTGGAAGCGGGCAGTATGCCTTTTGCCGAATACCACTACCCGTTTGACCAGAAAGAAGTGTTTGAAAGCCGTTTCCCGGGCCAGTTCGTGGCTGAATATATTGCCCAGACCCGCGCTTGGTTTTATGTGATGCACGTCGTGGGCTACAACCTGTTTGGCCAGGCGCCATTTGAAAACGTGGTAACCACCGGAAATGTGCTTAACGAAAAGGGCGAAAAGCTTTCAAAGTCCAAAATGAACTACCCGGACCCCTGGGAAGCCATTCCAAAATATGGAGTGGACAGCTTAAGATTCTATTTGATGAATTCGCCGGTAATGTTGAGCAGTGATTTATATTTTAGCGAGAAGGATTGGCAGACTGTCTACAGAAAAAATATTTTGATTCTGTGGAATGTGTTCAATTATTTTGTCACATACGCCAATGAAGCCGGGTATGAACCCAAAGTTGTTTCTGTGAATCCATCTGGAATTTTGGACCAGTGGATTATCGCCAAGACCCAGGAATTGATTAATGAAACAACGGCCGAACTGGATGGTTATAATACCGTGAAGGCTACTAGGTCCATAGAAAGTTATATTGACGAACTATCTACTTGGTATTTGCGCCGCAGTAGGGGACGAAAGGATGAAGAATTCTTTGCAACGATGCGGCATTGCTTACTGGCCTTGTCTAAAGTTATGGCGCCGGTTGCTCCTTATATTTCGGAAATTATCTACCAGAACCTGAATCGAAAAACAGAGGTGCCATCAGTTCATTTGGCTTCCTGGCCTGAACGGAAAGAATTGACCAAAGAACAGAATGAGATTCTAAAGAACATGGAATCAGTAAGAAACTTGGTTGTGACTGGTCATGGGAATCGCAAGGCCGCTAATATCAAATTGCGTCAGCCTTTGGCCATATTCACTTATGTTGGCCCACAACTAGGAAAAGAATTTGAAGAGATTTTAGCAGATGAACTGAATGTGAAATCTGTAAAAGTTGGACAAAAAACTGAATTTGATCTAGTTATTACCCCAGAACTCAAGCAGGAAGGGCTGGCCCGCGAGCTGGAGCGGGCGGTGCAGGAGCTGCGTAAAAGTTCCGGCTTAAGGGTTGGCGAATTGGCCAATTTATCCTATGATACAGAGGATAAAGACTTAGCCGCAGCATTTGAGCTGTTTGATACCAAAAAGACGTATATAAGCGAGGTTAGTGCAATAAAGGGCATAATCGGGGGCCTGACGGAGGTGGATGGGAAGAAGATTATGTTGGAAATCCATAGTACATAATCGAATCTACGAATGGGACGAATCAACGAATAACTACGAATCTACTAATAATTCGTAATATTCGTAACCATTCGCAGATTCGCTCGGTTCGTAGATTCGATGGTATGAAATACAAAAAACTCACAGGAGTTATCCTGAAAAAACAAAATTATAAGGAAGCGGACCAGATTATCACCCTCTGGACCCGGGAAGCGGGCAAGGTGCGGGTTTTAGCGCGCTCAGTCCGCCTGCCTAAAGCGAAGCTTTGCTACAGTGTTCAGGACCTTTGCTTGGTGGAAATTGATCTGGCCGGCCGGGGGAATATGATGACCTTGATTGGCTCGAAAATCATCAAACAGTTTAAAAATTTAATGACTGACTTGCCCAAGGCCAGTAAAGGTTTTTATGCGGCGGAATTGATGATGAAAATGACCGCAGACGAGCACCCGAACCCGCAAGCATTTGATTTGTTAGTGGAATTCCTTACGCGTCAAAACAAAAACATGTCCGTAAATGATTATTCGGGAGTGGATGAGTTTGCCTTACGGCTGGCAGACACTCTGGGATTCGGTTCTCCGGAGGGGGCCGGTTCGCATAAAAGCGTGAAGGAATTCATCCAGGATTTGATTGAAAGGGAACTGCATACTGATAAGTTATTGACCGAGTTGATTATTAATCCCTAAATTGTTTTATGGATGACCAGATTTTCGACAATCAGACCCGTAACAACATGCCGATAGAATATGACAAGCCCAAATCCAAATTTCGGATTTGGGTAACCGCGCATCTGGTCTGGATTGCGGTTGCCGCGGCAACGCTTTTAATCGCGGGAATCTTCTGGTATTTTCTTTCCGGCAATACCGCCTCCCTGCCCCAGTCCAACAACGTGATTCTGCTGATGAAGGGTCCCTCCCAGGTAACTTCAAACAACGAGGCGGAATACACCATTGTTTATCGCAACGGCGAGAATGCCACCATGACCGCAGTGTCCCTGGAAGTCTTGTACCCCGCGGGGTTTACATTTAAATCAGCCACCCCGGCGGCCACCACGGTTACCGGAGGAAGTTTTAACCTGCCGCCAGTTAATGCCGGAGGAGATGGGACGGTGGTAATCCGGGGGAAGCTTGCAGGTTCGACCGGCGAGGATAAGGAAATCCGTTCGCGCCTGCATTACCGCCTGTCGAATTTCAATTCGGAATTCGTGGTGGAACAAAGCATCCACTCTTCCATTTTGCCGCCGGACTTGATTATGGATATCAAGGGGCCGGTGGACGTGGTCAATGGCCAGGATACGACATTTACGGTCACGTTTACCAATGTGACCACCCGGGATTTTGACAACTTGGCCGTGCAGTTGGCTTATCCGGCGGGTTTCATTTTTACCGGCAGCAATACGGTCCCATCCAAATCCAACAACTATTGGTTGCTCGGAAAGATTCCGGCCAGCTCATCAATCAGCATTGATATCTCCGGCAGCTTCAGCGGGGATAACAACGAGCAGAAGCTGGTCAAGGCTGAACTGGGCCAGGTCATTGGCAATAACTTCGCGCCCCAGCTTTCCGCCAGCGCGACGTTTAAGATTATCCCGTCGTCATTGAAGGTAACTCTGACGTCTGACAGCGTGGATTCCGTCAAGCTCGGGGATACGATAAATTTCAAGCTCAATTACGCCAACCAGGGGAACATCGGGCTCAATAACTTAAACATCGTGGCCAATTTAACCGGCGTTGCCCTGGACTACACCCGCATCCAGGCGCGCGATGCCATCATCACGGGCCAGACCATAACCTGGAAAGCCGCCAGCATGCCGGGCCTTAACGTCCTCTCGCCCAACGAGAAAGGGGAAATCACGTTCAGCGTGCCGGTCAAGCAACAGCCGGCCAGTAATCTTAAAAACCAGCTGATTACCGCGTCCGCCACGATTTCTTCCGAAGAAATCAACCGGCCGACGAGGGCCGCTAACATTGAGCTGAAATTGATTTCCGAGCTGGATTTGTCCGTGACCGGGGAATACGTTTCCGGCAGCAACCCGATGAAGGCCGGACAATCAACGCTGTTTAGCATGACCTTCCTCCTGTCGAACCTGTCTAACGATGTTTCCGGCACGGAAGTCACCGCCTCCTTGCCCCTCCCTCCTTCGGCTTGGAAGAACGTGGTCCTCCCGGAGTCGGAAGCCGCCCGGCTCTCCTATGATTCCAATTCCGGCAAAATCAAGTGGCAAATCGGCAACCTGCCGGCCTTTACCGGAAAGTTCTCAACTGCCGCCCGGGTAATTTTCCAAATCGAGGTCCTGCCTTCTGAAGCTGACATCAACAAGCCCATGCCGCTCCTTAGCGAAGTCAAAGCTACCGGAACTGATACTTTTGTAAATAAGCTTCTGGAAACCCAAACCATATCGCAAGTGGATACCGGGACGATTGATGATGATGGGTTGGATGGGGGCACGGTACAGTAGCAATTAGGCTTCCCCTCCTAGAATAGGAGGGGCTAGGGGGTGGTAGAGAATAAGGGCTAATAACAATACCCCTCCTAACCTCCCCTTTGCAGGGGAGGAACGCTGACCTAATAAAAAGCCTCCTTGCGGAGATTTTGCTTTTTACCACGTCGTTCGCGAACGACGTGGTTTATCTAGTTATGGTCTGACGTAGCTTAAGGGATTGACCTTCTTGTCGTTGAGTATTATTTCAAAGTGCAGGTGGATACCAGTCACGCCGCGCACACGGCCAGTACGGCCCTGTTTGCCGATTTCCTGGCCTTGTTCCACGTAGTCGCCGGCTTGGACTGAGAGTTCAGAAGCGTGGGCGTAGCGGGTCTTAAGGCCGCTGCCGTGGTTGACGATGGCAGTATTGCCATAGCCATTGGCCTGGAAACCGGAAACCTCGACGAATCCGGCGGCTGAGGCGTAAATAGGCTCTTTCTTGCTGTCAGAGATATCCAGGCCGCTATGGCGGCTGGAGAAGCCCTGGGTGATGTTTTTGGTGGGGGTGGGCCAGATAAAGCTCACCGGGCTGTTGCCCAAGTCTGGGCTGCTGGCTTCCTTGAGGGCCACTTTATTGCTGGTGTCCACCAC
>Ga0209542_10010725_pt1 | contig 16445 bp, 15 predicted proteins | sample RifCSPhighO2_01_FD_184028 | JGI IMG/M metagenome (GOLD analysis project Ga0209542, IMG submission 184028) | Soil microbial communities from Rifle, Colorado - Rifle CSP2_plank highO2_0.1 (SPAdes) (version 2) | ecosystem: Environmental > Terrestrial > Deep subsurface > Rock core/Sediment ...
TAACCGGCCGCGCCGGTGACTAAAACCTTTTTCATGAGATTTATATGTAAATTACCATAAGTAAACTACTTTTTCAAGTTGACGAAAATTATTTTATGTGCTAAAAATAACACAGCACACTATACTATCTGCGCCTCCCTACCAGGAAGGGCTACAACAAATGTCGAGTAAAATGTATGAGAAGCTGGAACAGTTTGCCCAACTAATCAAAGTAGTCCGGCAAGACCACAAGGTAAAAAATGCCCTGCTTGGCAAAGGGCATGATTTTGTCCATGCCTATTTGGTAGCGCACTACTGTTTAGAAATTGCAGAAGATCCGCTCGCCACGTTGGCCTTTGTAGCTGCCATCTGCCACAATACCGATCGCCACTACGGAGACGATATGGTAGAGCAAATGATGGAACGCTATCTTGCTTACACTAATTTCTCTGCCGAAGAAAAACTTCTTGTCACTGAAGCTGTACTGAATCATTCGCACAGACCGTCGGCTAGCGATAACCCTGTCACCGTAGTACTTATGGACGGCGACAAACTGACGATTCTCAGTCTTTCAGCAATTATCGGCGCCGGGCAATTTCGGCCCCATATGCCGGTTGTAGATTTTCGCTATCCCAATTTCAGTGAACGCCCACCCGGTATAAACTACCAAAATCCGGGAAGTATCATCAGAGACCTCATCGGCTGGCTTGAATGGGAAGAAGAGGGATGGCTTCGAACTCAAAGAGCTAAGGAATTGGCAAAGCCGAAATTCAAAAAAATCCGCCGATTTGTTGATGATCTTTTAGCAGAAATCAGCGAAAATGACCTTTGGAATTATCAATTCAAAGAGGATTTCGGTAGCTAAACAACTACTGCAATTAATCAACCCATTTCGCAAGAGATGGGTTTTATTTTCCTAACTTTTCTTGGACGTACGCATAGGCGCCCCCAAGGCCATCTTTTAAGCTCGTTTTGGGATGCCACCCATCCAATACTTCTTTGGCTAGCGAAGCATCTACCGACTGACCCCACACTTGGGTTTTATGATTTTCGTTATACACCGGAGTAATATTTTTACCGGAAATGCGGATAATTTCTTGAGCCAGTTCTCCAATGCTAATTTTCTCATCGGTACCTATGTTAATAGGACCAATTAATGTAGTATGTTCAAGTTTTTCCACGCACAAAAGCATTGCGTCTAAAACATCGCCAATATAGCAATACGACCGTGTCTCCTTACCGGTACCTAAGATGGTAAACGGATTGCTTTCAGAGTATTCTATGGCCCTGCGGGCAAATACAGGTATTGATGATCCCTTATCATAAGATATATCTTGGTTTTTCCCATAGGCCCCCATAATCCGGCCAAAAGCCAGACGTGTGTTGCAACCTTGCGCCACCGCATATTCCATTTGTTTTTCCGCAATTAATTTAGCCCAGCCATATGAAAGAGCCGGATTAGCCGGAAACGCCTGTTCCTCCTTAAGTGGTGGCGCATCGGGCGTCAGTTCTAATTCAAGGGGATACACATGGGAACTGCTCGCATAAAAGTAACGGCTGACACCGCATTCTATTGACGCTTGCAAGACATTGGCATCCATTAGTAAGGTTTGGCTTAAAACCTCGGCGGGCCGTGTGAGATAATAACTCATACTTCCTACTTTAGAGGCCAAGTGGAATACTATTTCAATGTCCTTACAAGCGTTTCGGCAAACTTCTATATTTTTTAAATCTTGCTGGCGGAATTCCAGCTGCCCCAAAAAAGGCCTTATATTATCCAAAGACCCTCTCTCTAAATTATCAACAATCAGCACCTTGGCTCCCAACTTGAGCATTTTTTCAGCAAGATTGGAACCAATAAAACCAGCTCCTCCGGTTATTAACACTTTTTTATCTTTCCAAAAACTCATATTTTTATAAGATTTATTAATCTATTTTCCACCACCTATTGGGAAATTTTTCTTTTAAAATTTTGTCTCCTTCACCAATTGGTGGCAGATTATATTTTCTTAAATCTGCATCTACCATTATTTTCACTAAATCCGTAAACTTTACTCTTGGCTCCCAGTTAAATTTATTTTTTGCCTTTGAGCTGTCACCCATTAAAATATCAACTTCTGTGGGTCGGAAATACTGTGGGTCAATTTCCACGAACTGTTTCCAGTCACCAAGACCGGCATAAGTAAACGCTTCATCTAAAAACTCCCTCACCGAATGAGTCTCGCCCGTGGAAACCACAAAATCATCTGGTTGATCTTGTTGCAATATATTCCACATGGATTCAACGTATTCTGGCGCAAAACCCCAATCACGTTTCGCTTCAATGTTTCCCAAATAAATTTTCTTACTAATGCCGGCTTTAATTTCGGCTATGCCAACCGTAATTTTCCTTGAAACAAACGTCTCCCCCCTGCGCGGACTTTCATGGTTAAACAATATGCCATTGCAAGCAAATAATTTATAAGAATCTCTATAATTTCTTGTGATCCAATATGCATAAAGCTTGGCTATTCCATAAGGACTTTGCGGGCAAAAAGGCGTTTGTTCGGTTTGAGGAGTTTCTATAACTTTTCCAAATAATTCACTGGTTGAGGCCTGATAAAATTTTACCTTACCGGTCAGGCCCAATAACTTTATTGCTTCCAATATGCGCAAGGTTCCTACGGCATCAGTATTGGCAGTATATTCCGGTATATCAAATGACGTTCTCACATGGCTTTGAGCCGCCAAATGATAAATCTCATCTGGCTTTACTTTATTAATAATACTAATAATAGTAGTGGCATCAAGCATATCGCCATAATGCAAAAATACCTTATCTGGCTTATTGTAATCTTTGAGGAGGTGGTCAATTCTTTGCCTATTGGGGCTGCTTGCTTTCCTAACCATTCCGTGAACCTCGTAATCCTTACTCAATAAAAATTCAGTCAGATAAGATCCGTCTTGACCCGTAATACCCGTAATTAACGCTTTTTTATCTTTCATACGTTATTTTTGAGAAATATCCGGAACTCTAAAAACGTCTTTTTCGTAACTATTTCCCTTGCGGGACTCGGACACTATATCAATCATGACGGTCTTTTTTAGTGCTTTAAACCTATGAATAGTAAATGGGGGAATTTCCATTAAATCTCCTTCTTTCAAAATAGTTCTTTTTACTTTTGAGGGGCTATTAGCTTTTGCCGTTAGAACTTCAAAGCTTCCCGAAAGAATATAACTATATTGGGTTGAAAGTTTATGGTAGTGATTAGCCCTCACCACTCCTTTTTTTGTAATAATTAAACCCACGTGACTTACTTTTTTATTAAGTAAATCGGCAATACTTCCCCGCTTATCTATGTGTACCGGTTTTATTTTTATAATTTTTATTTTATTCATGGTTTTTTATTTAATAATTGGTTCTGGTATCGGAACAATAAATTTTCCGCCTTTTTCGTGGAAATCTTTATTATTTTTCATTATTTCTTCGGCAAAATTCCAGGCAAAAATGATGCCATAATCCGGTACATCAGTAACATCTTCCTCGCCAATGATTGGAATATGCATACCTGGCGTATAGCATCCCCTTTTAATAACTGACTTTTCGGTCATATAATCTATCAATTCTGTGCCTATTTTACAATAATTCAGTATGGTATTACCCTTCGCAGGAGCCGAAATACCCACCACTCTTTTACCTTCTTTTTTCAAATCTCTTAGCAAATTAACCAGTTTTCCTTTGTGTAAAGCAACTTTTTTTGCAAAGTTATCTAAAACTTCTTTTTTGTATACACCTGTTTCTTCTTCTATTTTCAAAAAGTGTGTCACATTATCGGATATGGACATGCTACCCTTCCGACATATAAATACTCTCACTGATTTCCCGTGAATGTCATACTTTTCAATATCAAATACTTCCATGTCATACTTTTGGAAAAAGGGCAGTAGGGGTTTTACAGAAATATATTCTAAATGTTCAAGGTAAATCGTATCATACTCTAAATTTTCTATTAAATCGACTAAGTAGGGAGCTTCAAAAACAAAAATTCCGTCTTTATCTAATAACTCCTGTAAACCCTTTACCAAGCTATCTTTATCATCTATATGAGCAAATACATTAGTGCCGGTTACAATCTTTGCCAAACCCTTACCTTGTTTTATTTTTTTAGCAGTTTCCAGATTAAAAAAATCCTGCCAGGTTTCAATTCCTCTTTCATTAGCTATTTTAACTATATGCGGCGCCGGATCTATACCCAAAACCCTCATGCCATTATTTTTAAAACCCTCCAATAGTACGCCCACATTACTTCCCATATCAACAACGAAAGAATCTTTGGGGAGGCTAAGCTTTTGGCAAATGGAATCAGCCATTGAAAAAAAGTGTTCCTTGCCAGTTTTAGTTATTGAAGATTCATATTTATATTTTTTTCCATAAAGAAATGTCGGATCTACAGCATACCCCAACTGAGTTAGACCACAATCCTCGCACTGCAAAACTCGCAATGGAAAAAGTACCTCCGGCTCACTAAGATCATCTAAAGAAAGTAGTGCATCAGAAGGGGGCGCAAAACCAAGATCCAAAAATTGGTACAACTTTTCACGCCTACACATCCGGCAGTTTTTTATTACACGCCCATTTTCCATGGTAGTTTTAAACTTTTTGCTTATATTCAATAAATTTTTCAAAACAACTCTTAAAACTCGTCTTTGCCTCCCATCCTAACACTTTCCTTATGTTTTCCGTGCTTGGAATTTTTTGCACCTCATCTTGCGAAAATTCATTTTCCGTAGTTATCTCAAGATTATAATCTTGAAGCAAAAAGTTTTTTTCTTTACCAATTGTTATCAGTGTTTTTGCCAAATCTATTAATGTTTTTTGTTCCTTTCCCGCAATGTTAAAAATCTGATTGTCTGTCTTGGTATCTTTTAAAAAGTCGCCAATGGCGGATACTAAATCTTCCACCCATATAAAACATTTCACTTGCTTACCTGATCCATGTACCTGAAGCCTTGGGGATTTCTCAATAAAAATTTTCCGGTAGAAATCAACGAATACATGAGCTCCTTCTCTTTCATGGCTCTCCAGCGGAGAAACAACATTAAATGGTCTCCAAATAGTATATGGTACGCCATATTGTTGATAAAGAAACTCAACAGCTTTTTCTCCAGAATATTTGGCTAAACCTAGGGAGGATTTTGGTGGCGAAATTTGGCTCACCGGGCTTTCCATAAGAATAGATTCCTTCAAAGACTCATAAATTATAGCAGAGGAAAAATAAATAAACTTTTTAATAGATTTGCTATTGTCTAAAATATTCAAAAGAGATTTTGTATCATTGCTATATATGTCATAAACGTTATTTTTTAAATCATTGATGTTATAACTTCTGGCAGCTAAATGGATCACATAATCAACGCTGTTTTCCTGAAAAATTTTTTGGGCGAAAGAGCTATCAGCTAAGTCTCCCTGATAAAAATTATCTTTTTTATTTTCACCCTGTCCAAATCCAACACGGATAATCTTAAAATCAGGCCTTGTTTTTTTGATATACTCAACCAAAAAAGTGCCAATATTACCTTCACTACCGGTGATTAAAATGGTATTCATAATGAAAAAACTAATTTTTATAAACCTAATTTAGCATAAAAAGTTAATTTTTGCAAAAAACGTTATTGCTGTATGAGTTATAATAACATCTGATAGCCCCGATAAATAGTATCTGTCATATTTTCCCACGTAAACTGTTTGGCTCTTATTTTTCCTTTCTTAATTAGATCAGCCACTAAAATTTTATCATGTATGATTTTTTCAATTTTTTGGGCTAAATCATCTGAGTTTTTGGGGTCAAATAATAATCCTGCGTCTCCCACTGCCTCTGCTACAGCGGGAGTATTTGAAGCTACAACGGGGCAACCACAGGCCATGGCTTCAATGGGAGGAATTCCAAAACCCTCATAAAGTGATGGATAAATAAGCATCGCCGCATTAGCATATAAATCGGCTAGTATTTTATCGTCGCAAAATTCCTGCAAAATCCAGCTTCCCTGCCCATCGACCTGTTTTATTTTTTCTTTTTGCTCTAACGTAAGTTCTTTTTCTCCTCCCACTAATACAAGATCAAAATTTAAAAAATATTTCTTATCAAGAAATGCATCTAACACGATGTTGAAATTTTTATAGCGGTAACCACGACTTCCCACATACAACATATATGGTCTTTTTTCAGATTTTCTTACGAAGGCATAATCTTTAAAAAATACTTCGCCCACGCCCGGATACGCAATAATCACTTTTTTAGGGTCAATGGGATATAATTTACAAAGATCCCGTTTAGTTGATTCTGACATTGCAACAATTAAATCTGCTTTATCAAAAGCTCTTTTCTTGAATGCAATGGATTTTACATCGCCGCTAAATAATTCGTGAATCATGTCATAGCAAATCACAACAATCGGTCCTTTGGGCTTTTTGGGAATACGATAATACAAAGACTGGTAAATTACATTTTCATCAGCGTTAATGTTGTAAAAATAATTAACAAAAAAGTTTCCTAGAAGATTAAAAACCCTACCTTTTGAAAAACTTGGTCTTTTAAAACCGTAATATTTTTTAAACCATTCTCTTTTAAAAGGATGACTATCTATATGGAGGCCGTGATAAAAAATCTGCTCAACATCTTTTTTTTTGCCCAACTCTTTTGCCAATTCAAACCCCACGCGGCTGATACCACCTACTTTTTGCTGACCAAAAATGCTCCCGTCTAAAAATACTTTCATTTCTTATTAAAATTTTTAACTTTTCTTAAAATATTATACATAAAATATTCTATTTTCACGAAATTAATCCGGCTTAAAAACTGGTTTTTTATAAAAATATGGCACGCTATATTTGGAAAAAAGAAATACATAAAACCGTATTTTTCCCCCAACAAATACAAAGACTGGCATGAATAAATCGCCGTATGGCCGCCGTCGGTGTGCAAATACTCCCAACTCGCCATTTCTTCTTTTTTTATATTATCTGATAAACACGTGGTAAAAACAAACATATCAGGCGATAATTCTTTTAAAAAATTCCACTCACTGATATCAGTAATATGTTCAACTAATTCTACGGCGTACAAAATTTCCGCCTTAATCGGATTTTCCAAAACGGTGTACTCTCCCATGATACTTGGCTTTTCGTATTTATCATAATAGAAAACATTGCCATGTGGCGCTAATTTTGAGGCCAAATATCCATTACCCCCGCCATAATCTAAAATAGTAATCCTTTTTTCGATTTTTAGAAATTGGTATATTTTTATAATTTTTTTAATTATTTTCAAAAATCCGTCTCCGCGCATTTTCCAGCCGGTATCAATAGTGTCAAAATAATCTTTTTGGTAAACACCGCTTACTTTTTTTGCCAAATTTTCAGGATGCAAAACCAGATCTTCTTCAAATAAAAAATGACAGTTTTTACAAGCTACATACCTGTAGTCTGCGTTGAACCGGTCTTTTTTCTCAGTTATAAAATGGGTTGCTTTGCCGCAAACCGGGCAAGATATTGAATTCATTATTGTATAAATATACGAGCAGTTTCTTTGATCAGTGGAATCATCTTTTGTTGAAAAAGCCGATCTGCAATGTAGGTTAGTGCAATGTATGAGACTACCCCAACTAAGATTAGTAGCAGGAAATTCCCCAACGTAATCGGTAACATACCCTTCATGAAAAATACCAGCGCCATCATACAAAGGGTGTTGACCAGTGGAGCTAGGCTATTATTTACAAAATCTTTCCATTCACAGTAGATTAATTTTGTTATCATGAAAACAAACCACCCAGCCGTACAAAGAGCGCTTACCAAAACCGCAACTGATGCCCCAAATATTCCCCACCAAATGATAAACGGGTACAGTAATATCGCCAAAATCAGAAACCTGATTGCCGAACCCTTGGTCTCAATTTCGGGCTTTGCCAAAGCTAAAAAAACATAATTGCTTAATACCGCAATAGTCCAAACTAATGTTGACACAATAAGTACTTGCATTGCACCAGCGGCTGGAAGCCACTTACCTCCTAAAAATAATTGAATAAACTCGGGGGCAACAGCCAATAATCCTCCGGCTGCAGGCAGCAGGAAACATGCAAACAGCCGAAATATTTTAAAATAGGCTTGTTTTATTTTACCAATATCGTCTTGTATTTTAGTATAAGCGGGAAAAATAGCTCCCGCAAGAATATCAATTGCTAAAATACTAGGAATTTTATAAGCAATCTGGTAAAATCCCAACGCCGTAACACCTAGCATTTTTGCCACAAAAAACCCGTCTGCCTGCATGATAAAAAAGGCAATAATATTAGTGATAAAAACCCACCTGCCAAAAACAAACAGTTCCTTTGCCCTTTGAATATTAAACGAAAAACGCGGAACATAAGAATATGCCAAATAAGAAAGAACTAGCCGCGTAAGCGTACCAGCCAGCAAACCAAAAACCAATGCCCAAACACTGCGGAACATAAACGCCAACGCCACCGATACAATAAAGTCCGCCACCGTTCCTGTAATTTGGTAAAGGAAGTACTTGTGGAATTGCAACTCCTTTGAAAAATAGACAATGGCAATATTATAAAAACCCTGCAAAGCAACCGTCAGCGCCACCACTTTTAAAATCAGTTCTGATTCTGGAGCATTGAAAAATAGGGCGATAAAAGGAGCCAGAAAAAATAATGCCAGCGCCAACGCTAACCCCCTAACTATTTGCACCACCCAAGCGCTATCAAGATAGGAGACAATGTCTCCCTTTTTTTGGGTCAACGCTTGTTGGAAACCGTTTTGCGAAAATGTTTCCAGTAATGAAACTGCCATAACGGTAATGCCAAAAAGTCCGAAGTCATTTGGGGCAAGCAGGCGGGCCAAAATAACGGTTCTTACCAACCGAAACGAGTGATCAACAATACGAAAAGAAAAAAGCCAAAAAGTCCCCTGAGCGACTTTTTTTGAAATACTTCCTTCGGAGGAAAATACTTTTTTAAGGGTTAAAAAATTCATTTAGTTTTTAACGCTTTATCCATACGTAGGGCTGATTGGTTTTTTGCATTCCCAATAAATTCAGGTATTCCTTTGCATCAAAGGTTATTTCAAAATGCATTGGCACATTTTTAGAAACTTCCGGCTCCAAGGCGGTAATTACGAGCTGACCATTGGGATTTAAATGCAACACCAATTCTTTTATTATGTCCCGGGGATTTAAGATATGCTCTATAACGTCAATGCAGAAAATAGTGTCGTATTGTCCGGTGATTTTTTCTTGGCTAAGATTAATCATGGCGATCGGCATATTATGCTTTAAAAAGAAATTGCGGGCAAAATTAAATAACGGCCCTTGTAAATCGGCATATGTTACCGGTAACCCTTTTTGGTAAATCCGGACGCATAATTCTCCTACGCCTCCGCCGTAATCCAAAACACGCCCTTTGGCCAATTTAGTAAGCTCGTTCCGAAATTTAATTTGATATGGCGTATGATGCCAGGCAATAAGGCTAAAAACCGGAAAAGGATTATTCTCATAAAACTTTTTGACTTCCGCCTCTGTTTTTGGATTAGAGCAGATCCAAAGATCCGCGCTCAAACCTCTACCGACCCGCAACAAACGACGTATCTTCGACTTAGGGAGATTATAATACTTTTCCAGAAACTCCATAATCTCGTTATCTATCTGCACATTCCATCCATAATAAATCCACCGTAACGGCTTTTTTATAGCTTTTATTATTTTATAATTGATGAATTTCATTTAGTGGTTTTTATTTTCTTGGAATGACCTAAAATAGGTGTAGGGCGAAGAGCCAAAGACAATACTCCTTAACCAGAAAGTAAGAGGCCATATTTTCTTCTTAAAAGGCAAAAAGGAATAAAAATAACTTGTGAAAGAAAGTAAGATTGCCTTTCCGTATCCTGTGTAATAATCCTTATACTTCCTTCTTAATTTGATATTTAAACCAATTTTTCTTCTAATCCCTCTGTTCCTGTAATGACCAGGATTATCATATTCCTGGTCTAAATAACGCACAAAAAATTCTTGAAAATTATAGAATTTACCGACGGTTCCCATCTTCATCCATAAATCCCAGTCCTCTACAAAAAGAAAGTTATGGTCATATCCTCCCACTTTATCAAACACATCTTTTCTAAAAAGAACTGATGTGTGCACAAATGTATTATTAGTTAAAATTACTTTCCTAATATCTTCGTCTTCCTTTGGCAAAAAGTACCTTATAATTTCTCTCCCGCTTTGATTAACCCTGATTACTCCGCCCCCAACCAAAACATAATCCTGATTATTTTCCAAAAAAGCTACCTGTTTTTCTATCTTTTTTTCATCGCACCAGATATCATCGTCATCCAATCTAGCAATATATTTACCTTTGGCTACTTTAATACCCTTATTCAAGGAAACCACGATGCCCACATTCCTTTCATTGTTTACAATGGTTATCTTGGGATTATTTAAGCTCATTCCGGAAATTATTTCCAGGGTATTGTCGGTGGAGGCATCATTAATAACAATAAGTTCAATATTAGAATAGCTCTGCCCCATAGCGCTTTCTATGGCTCTCCTGATGTATTTAGCCCTATTATGGGTGGGTAAAATAACCGATATCAGTGGATATTCTTTCATTTTTATATATGAGTAAATATTTCTTTTTCTAAAAACTCTTCCAATTTTTCCATGCGAGCTTCATTGTTCATATGCATCGGCATCAGCGCCCTATAAAGTTCGACTTTTCCAAAAGCCAAGTCCACCACATTTTTTATGTCACCAAGATGCTTGGCAAAATCCATTACGCCAAATGAAGACAATGCATGATACACTGGCATGGTAGCCTGCCATTCGCTTTGGAGTATGCCTATAATTTCTCGCGCAGCATTTTCCGGCGCTATTTTCTCAACTTTAAAATCGCTCCCATTATATTTATTTAGAAATATCGCGTATTTTAATTCGGTGATACCTCCGAATGTATCTTTTGGAATGAGGCGCGCTGCGGGGATTTTAAGATACTCTCCCCCCTTCAGAAAGTCGTAGTTAAAAAATCTGGCAATTTTTTTAAAAATTTTCCTTACTGGCAGGTCCTTTACCATATTTACAAATATCCTTTCAAATACAGCTTTTTTTATTTTGAGCCGCTCTGGTGAGTTTTCTAATTCGGGAAAAAAATTAAAATGATAATCGTAGATGGAAAAATCCATCGGATAAGAATACATTGTTCCATCATTTCTGATAATCAGATAATCATCTCCGAAAAATTTCACCTCACTGTTCTGGCGTAATTTTGAAACCAACAAGGTTTTACCGGTATTGGGCGGAGCCGGAAAAATAATGCCTTTGTTTTTGTAGCTTATCCCCGCGCCATGCAAAAAAGTGCAATTGCTCTGCAGTAAAAAATACTCAACTAAAGTATTGATACAAATATCATTGTTTTTTACATAAAGTATCATCTTACCATTCTTGATTTCTAAAGCGTAAGAATTCTTTTTACTGCAGATACCGCTGTCAAAACCGAATATAATATCAGAGAAACTCAAAGCATTGGCGGGAAGCGAAAACTCTTCAAAGTCTTTTATTTCAATATCCGCATCTCCTATTTCTGGCGACTTGAAGAACCTTAAATAATAATCATATTCCTCAATTATTTCAGACCTTTTGGTTTTAATGGAAATTCTGATAATATTGTGGATGTTATAATGCACTTCCATGTTTTTGTTTATGCTATTCAACGATATCCTTAAAATATCAAATGTTTTTTAACTGTTTTAAAATTAACATTCTTTTTGGAAAAACAAATCCGTAAAAAGCAAATATCAATAAGCCGTACATGCCCGCTCCAACCAATACAACAAGGATAATATTTAATTCATAGATAAATCTATACCCAATTGTGAATAACATTATTGTGCTAGAAAAGAAGGATATTAGGGAAACTTTTACCAAATTCCAATTGAATAGAATGGTTAAATATAACTTTCTGACTAACAAAACAGTGATGAGGAAAATGAGCAGAGAAGAAATAATGATTGAAATAATAGCTCCGTAAAATCCGAATACCGGAAGCAAAAAAACGGTTAATAAGATATTTATCATCGCCCCACCCGCCATGATAAAAAAATTATTTTTTTGGTGATTAGACACCACTAAAATAGCGCTATACGGATAATTGATAAAACTAATACCCGCCACCACAATAAAGAGTTGAAGCGCCAAAACCGACGGAGCGAATTCCCTCCCATAAAATGCGTGGATAATCCTATCTGCCAATACCAACCCCCCCATGACGGTGGGTATTGCCAAAAGAATCATCATTTCCATTAAATAATTCCATGTCTTTTGGAAATTTTGCTTTGATGAAACGAAAAATTTGCTTAACGCAGGATAAAAACTCCTAACAATAAGGCTTGCGGGAATGATTGCCACCACGGCGATTCGGGCAGCAGCATTATACCACCCATTTTCAGTAATTAACCCAAAGTATCCAAGTGTTACGGAGTTGATGGAAATGTAAACCCATCCTAGCATAAACCCGAAGCTTAACGGCCAGGAAAGTTTTAATATCTTAAAACTGACCTTCTGAAATTTTATTTTTAACCTTTGAAAGTAAAAATTAAAGTACAAAAGAGTGGTTGCCAGCACTACAATATTTGATAAGAGATATCCATAGCTTAAGTTAATAATTGACGGCATAATAAATATAATTGCCATTACAACTGCGAAACTTAAAAAAGCCTGGAAAAACTTAACGCCCGCCTCATACTCCATTTTTTGACGAGCCCTTAAAAAAGAAAATAGTATATTTAAAAACCCATTACTTAAAACGAAAAAGGTTAGAAGCCATAGGGCTTTCCTTGTTTCAAGGTCGTTAGTAATAAAAAAAGACCCGATAATAGCCGCAGTCAAAGTAAAAAACGATAGCAACGCTTGCAAGCCCAGGATGTCATCTAAGTTTTTCTCATTTTCCTTGTCGCGCGAAAATTCCCTTGTTGCAATTTCCGAAACGCCCAGATTGGAGAAAATAGAAATGACAGAGGCAAAAGAAAGCGCAAAGGTGAACTTACCGTAATCAGTAGCCCCCAAGGTTCTAGCGATATAGATAACTAAAAATAAGCTGGCAACTCTTGATAGTATTTCGGCTGAAACAAGCCAAAAGGTATTTTTGATGATAGTTTGTCTAATCCCTATGTTTTTTAAAAGAAAATTTTTGATATTCATCACTACTTATCGCCGATGGCCTTATTAAGCAACCACGAAGAACTTTGCACTTTATCCCCGCCTACGCCACTCACGATTGTTATGTTGAAACGCTCACAGATTTTTTTTTCCGATTCCGGCAAATTGCTAATATTCCTATCGCCACCCTTAGCGAAGACCAGTTCAGCAGCTGGATACTTCTGTGCTACCGCTGCCAAGCTTTTGGGTATGTATCCATCCTGATCAATCGATAAAAAAACCTCGTCCACCGCCCTTAATGCTTTTATTATTTCCATCCTTTCGTATTCGGGCATAAATTCGATACTTCCCTTGACTTGTACTTGCCCGTCATTATTAACAACCACTACTAAAAAATCACCCATTTCTTTGGCTGCTTGTATTAAATTGATGTGACCAATATGCAGGGGGTTAAAAAATCCTGAGGTAATCACTATCTTTTTCATTGATTTTTATTAACCAATAGGTATGATTAATATACCTTTTATATCATAAAACCATATGAAAAACAATTCTCGTTACGGTGAAAATCGTATTTCAAATATCGTATTTTGGGCTATCGGCTTTGTGTTATTCTTACCGATAATAGTACTCCCACCAAATTTTCAGCCCTCTGACTGGACTAGGTCAATGTTGTTTAGAATAATGATAACCGCCTTAGTTTCTTTTTTACTTTTCAAGTTTTTTTACAAAAAAAACATCTTCATATCGCTACCCAAATGGAAAATCTCTACATACCTGCCTATGGTTATCCTAGCGGTTTTTTTTACCAGTGTAGTCATTGCCACCATTTTTTCCCAAGATATTACCTTTAGTATTTTTGGCTCACCCAGCCGGGCCGGCGGAACGTTAAATCTGCTTTTTTTCTTCCTTTTTTCCATTCTCTTGGCTCTTTTTATGAGTAAAACCCAATGGCAAAAGTTGTTCCACGTGCTCTTTATCGGAGGAATTTTAGCTTCATTATTAGCGATAGTCCAATATTTTAACCTCTTAAAAAATGTTTTCCTTTCTTACGAGGGAGGATCTACCCCTTCCTTCCTTGGGAACTCCACCATTTTGGCAACCTATATGCTTTTCTTATCCTTCCTGGCGTTTGTCTTTTTCATCCAGAAACAGTCAAGGAAAGAAAAAATGGCATATGGAGCGTTGTTTCTTTTATTTACTTTCACAATTATCATTACCGGCTCAAGAGCGGCTTATTTGGCATTGGTAGCCGGCTTTTTATATTTCTTTTTATTTTACCCGTACCCCCAGAAGTACAAACGGCTTAAAATAGCTGCTGCTTCTATTCTGTTATTTTCCATACTTGTCATCGCGCTGTTTAACGTATTCCCGCAATTAGGAGAAAAAAGCAGTATTCTAAAAACTATTTCAACGCGGGTATCTATCGCCAGAATCGCCAAAGATATTTTTGGAACAAGGCTTTCAGCCTGGAAAATGACTTGGCGGGCGATATCTGAAAAACCCTTTTTGGGTTGGGGTCCTGAGAACTTTTACATTGGCTTTGAAAAGCATTATGATCCGGTTCCATTTGCCACCCCAAAATTACTATGGGATAGACCCCACAACATAGTATTGGATGTGGCGGTGCATTCAGGCATCTTTTCTTTACTGCTGTACCTATCCTTTTGGTCTGCCTTATTTTTGAAACTGTCCCGATTTCGTAGAAATCGCGGATCCTCGATGGCTTTGCCATCGGGACAAAAGCCAAATGAAATTAACGATGACTTGCTGATGGCCCACGGGGCGCAGACAATGTTCATGAGCTACCTCGTGGTACTTTTTTTTAATTTTGACAGTTTCGCAACATACCTGATTTCTTTTTTCTTTATTGGATATTCATTTTACCTAATTTGGCTGCCGGAAGAAAAATGGGTATTTTCACCACCCCAAAAAGCGCTACCGTTTAAAAAACCTGTTACCGTTATTTTTTTCACAGCAATAATGCTATTTTTTTGGTTTTGGAATATAAAACCGCTCTACCTTAATGAAAAAATTGTCCGTGCTAAAAATTTATCATCTCAAAATCATTGTAAAGAGGCGCTAGCTATTTCAAATAACGAACCCTGGGAAAAATCCGGTATATTGAAATCCTATGCTATTTTATTGTATTCTGACATCATCAAAAACTGCGCCTACGTAGAACCAGAGAAAGAAGTAGCTTATTCTGAAAAAATGGTTTCTTTGCTTAAGGTAGCCACCAACATCCAGCCAACATTTTCAAGGACATGGCTCTTTATGGGAAGCTTTACCAATGTTTTGGCCGCAAGGGAAACGGATACAGAAAAGAAAAAAAATTTACTAATAGAAGCGACTGGTTACTTACATGAAGCCCTTAAACTAAGCCCGAAGAGACAGGAAATTTTTGCAGAAATGGCAAAAAGTCATTTGATAGCTGAAAATTACTCGGCTATGGAAGCATTAGGTAAAGAGTGCATCGCTATAGACCCACGCGGCAGCGAATGCTATTGGCACCTGGGCATTGCCCAAATATTTTTAGGCAACCAAGAGGAAGGCAAGCAAAATATAAAACAGTCATTTAAAAATGGTTATGTTACTCCCCCCTACAAGCAGTTGGCAGTGGCTTACATGAGCCAGAAAAATTGGACAGAAGCGGTTGCCGCTTATGAAAAAATCCCCATATACTATGACCCAGAATCAACCGATGTTGCCGCCAGCCACCATGCAACGCTCGCTTATTTATACAAACAAAGCGGAAACTATACAAAAGCCGGAGAAGAGGCATTAAAGGTGTTTAACCTCCAGCCCGATAATCCCGAGACCGTGCAATTTATTAAGCTACTACTTGCCCAAAGCCCCAGCGACCCGATTATCAATTCGTCGTTAGCTTTCATTTACGCCCAACCGGGACCCCAGCAAGAAGCGTTAAAAGCCATTGCTATTTACAAACAATTAATAGGAAATTACCCCAATAATCCCGACTATCGCTGGCGCTTAATTGAAATATACTACAGACAAAAAGAGTATGATAGAGCGTACGCAGAAGTTATATTAGTATTAAAGCTATTTCCGGAACGAAAGGAACAAGTAGAGGCTTTTATAAAAAAACTACTGCCTATTCATTGGGAAAACTACACGCACGGAGTAGGCTTCTAGAAAATATTCCTCCTACTCAAGCCTACCTCAGGCTACCCCAGGCATCCAACGTCTAAAAATAAACTCTTGTATTCTGATTTATGTTCTAAACTTTCCCTAATGCTACCAATGGGCTCAATGGTA
>Ga0209542_10010726_pt1 | contig 16443 bp, 16 predicted proteins | sample RifCSPhighO2_01_FD_184028 | JGI IMG/M metagenome (GOLD analysis project Ga0209542, IMG submission 184028) | Soil microbial communities from Rifle, Colorado - Rifle CSP2_plank highO2_0.1 (SPAdes) (version 2) | ecosystem: Environmental > Terrestrial > Deep subsurface > Rock core/Sediment ...
GGCAAAACCGCCCATATAAACAGAGCCTTTGGTGTGCCAAAATAGGTTAAAACCAGAGATGAGAGGCCCAACTTAGACTGGCTGGCAGAATCCAAAAATCCCAATATCGCGCTGACCAAAAAACCGGACTCAAGAATACTTAAAAACAAAATAGAAAACGGGGAAGACTCCTGCATTGACATTCTGGGCTTTAAAATTGACTTGTTCAAAATTGCCAGCGAAAGAATGAAAAGCAAAACAAAAACCGACAAGCGCACCCAAAAAACAGCCGACAAACCAAACCAACCGTCAAAGAACTTTTCAATCTGAAAAACAAATGGAAAGATGGCCAACAAAAATAGAGCAACATAAGTGCTGACTATGGCCAAAAGAATTTTTGTTTTCCCCAAACTGAAAGCAACGAGAAAAATTACCACCAACAAAAACAAAGCAACTAGAATATCCATATTAAATTTTTCCAAATTAAAACCACCCATCAAATTTTTGGAAAAATCATTCAGTTCTAAAAAAACCTTTGTAAAAAACTCGTTCATTTTTTAGAAATTAACACTTTGACCAGCAAGTCACCACGTAAAACACCGGACCGGCCGCAGCTTCCTTCTTCTTTTATTTTCAGCAAGGTACCGTTTTTGACTTTAGACGGAATTTTGACCTCAACTCTTCTTAAAACTTTAATCCTTTTTTCACCTTTACACTTGGGACACAACCCAAAGTCTTTATTCAGCTTAAACTTAAGACACTCGGAACATTCTATGAAGCAGTTATATTCTAAGGCTTTATAACCGCCCACAAGAGCCTCTTTCGGACTTAAGCGCAAGTCAACCAGAATATCTTCTCCGGCTCGGCTTGTTGCAAGTCCGGCTAATTTGCCGTCTCCGGATAACTTGGCAACATCAGAAAAAATGTTCTGTATCGTTTCAAAAATATTTTCAGCCAAAGACTCCTCCAATTCACCCAAGCCTGATCCGACAAAATTCTTGTGTACCATATCCGATTTGGGCATTGTAAACTTTTGGCTCGCCCTTGAAACGTCCAGACCGTCAAAATTCCTCAACAAATTTGGCTTAATTTTATAAATCTGGTCGTATTGCGAGCGCAGTTCCGGTTCCGACAAGACAGTGTAGGCTTCCTCAATATCAATCATCGTCTCTCTGGATTGATTAATACTGGGATTGTAAACAATGTTTTCATAAGCCCTTTGAATTTCTTCCTGGCTGGCGCCCAACTGAATACCTAAAATTGTATAATAATCTTTAGCCATAAATTAAAAACTTAACACATCAGCCTCTTTTGGTTTTTTATCAATCTTAACCAAGCCTTGCGTTTTAAAAATCCAAAAAACGATAAAAGCCAACAGAACCGCCAGCCAGACAAAAACCACGCTAATACCTTGCAAGATTAAAAACAAACCAAAAGCCAAGATAGGCGGCAAAAATTTGAAATATGGCTGTAAAAAAGTTGTAACTTGCTTGATAATGTAGTTGTTGGTTTCAGCTTTCAGACGCGGATTCTGGATTTCAAGATTTTCACCGATATAATTGCCGACTACGATTTGAATCGTTTTTCTTATGCCTTGCGGCAGTTCCTTGTTTTGTGCCGAAGCCTGAACTCCGGGACTTAAAAAATAGGCAAAAGAAACCAGAATAAAAACACCCGTCAACAGTCTGGAAATTCCGGGTTTTAAAGCCGGAACAAATTTAAAATGCAAAGAATTATCGCCGGCATTTTGCACCGCTCTGATAGCCGACAACTGGATTAACAAGGCGATAGCGCCGCCCGCTAGAACAATCTCCTGCACACCAAAAAATATCAGAAAAATTCCCAGATTGAAAACAACTGCGACAAGCCGGTAAAGCTTCGGCAAAAGCAAGAATGACAAAGCCAGCAAAGCAGTATAAGCAATCAATATAATCACCGGCCAAAGCCAAACATTAACATCCTGGAAACGCAAAGGATCGACAATCCACGGCTTTGCCTTAAACCAAAAAACAAAAGACAGGAAGCAGGCAACCGCAGTCAGAATTATACGTTTGGTCATCTTATTTGAATAATAGAACAAACTCTTTGTTTTTAAAATCCACACTTATCACCGCACCCCTCTTGGGCTTGTCCTTGAGTATCAAATCCGAGATGCGATTCTCAACTTCCTTCTGAATAACCCGTCTTATCTCTCTCGCCCCGAAATGCGGGTCATAGCCCTTCTCAACAATGGCATCAACGGCCGGCTGGCTTACATCCAAACCAAAACCATGACGGCTTAGCTTGGCTTTCAGAAAAGCCAATTGCAGTTTAACAATCTGACCAATCTGCTCTTTGGGCAAACTCCTAAAAACGATAATCTCATCTACGCGGTTAAGAAACTCCGGCCTGAAATGATGCTTAAGTTCTTCTTTAATCTTTGTTCTTAACTCTTCATAGGGCATCCTCTTTTTTTCTTCCTTATCAAATTCGTGCTGAATCAACTCAAAACCAATGTTGCTGGTAGCAATTATGACGGTGTTGGAAAAATCAACCAGGCGTCCCTGTCCGTCGGTCAGCCGACCGTCTTCGAGAACCTGAAGCAAAATATTAAAAACGTCCGGATGAGCTTTTTCAATTTCGTCCAAAAGAATTATTGAGTGCGGACGGCGGCGCACCGCTTCGGTCAGCTGTCCACCCTCCTCATAACCGACATACCCCGGGGGCGCACCAACCAGCCGAGCAACATTGTGCCTCTCCATATATTCAGACATGTCCAGCCTGACCATCGCTTCTTGGTCACCAAACAAAACAAAAGCCAAAGAACGTGAAAGTTCGGTTTTGCCGACCCCAGTCGGACCCAAAAACAGGAAAGATGAGATTGGTCTGTTAGGATCTCCCAATCCGGCTCTGGAACGGCGGACCGCCTGCGATACCGCCTCAACAGCCTCAACTTGGCCGATTACTCTGGCGCCTAGCTTCTTCTCCAAATTCAAAAGTTTCTCTCTTTCTTCCTCGGTCAAGTCACTGACCGGTATGCCGGTAAGCTTTGAGACCACCTCCGCAATTGATTTGGCGCTGACTTCAGGTATTGTTCGGGCTTTTTGTTCCTGCCATTTGTCAAAAAAGTTTTCTCTTTCTTTATCAAGTTCGGAAATTTCCTTGCTTAATTTTTCCGCATCTTTTGCCTTCTTAGCTCGACGCACCGCTTCCAATTCCTTTTTCAGTGAATGAATCTTCTCGTCAATTTCCCTGACTTCGTCCGGCTCAACAGTAGACTGTATTCTCACTCTGGCCGCCGCTTGATCCATCAGGTCAATGGCTTTATCGGGCAAAAATCTGGAAACAACATAACGATTGGAAAGTTCAGCCGCGGCAACAAGAGACTCATCTAATATCTTGATGCGATGGTGCGACTCATATCTGTCCCGCAGTCCCCTAAGAATTTCTATTGTTTGTTCCACCGTGGGTTCGGGCACGATAATCGGCTGAAAACGCCTTTCCAAAGCCTGATCTTTTTCAATGTATTTTTTGTATTCTTTCAGCGTAGTTGCTCCCATGACATGCAGTTCGCCCCTCGCCAAAGAAGGCTTAAAAATGTTAGCCGCATCCATACTGGACTCTCCGCCGGAACCAATACCGACCAAAAGATGAATCTCGTCAATGAAAGTAACCAGGTTGTCCTTATTATCTTTAATTTCGTCAATTATCATCTTCAGCCTCTCTTCCATATCGCCTCGGAAACGAGTGCCTGACAATATTGCCGCCAAATCAAGTTCAACCACCCTCTTGCCAAATAAAGATTCTGGGACATTGCCCGCAACAATTCTCTGCGCTAAACCCTCAACTATGGCCGTCTTACCCACTCCCGGTTCGCCAATCAGAACCGGATTATTTTTAGTCCGGCGCGACAAGATTTCAACTGCTGTTTCAATCTCGCCCGAGCGTCCGATGACCGGATCCAGCTTGCCTTCTCTGGCCAACTGGGTAAGGTCCCGAGAAAACTTGTCCAGAGTCGGAGTGTTCATTTTAATCGCATTTTCTGCTGTCCCGCGTCCGACTTTCTTTATAATTTTTTGCCTTAAGACTCCGGCATCAACCAAACCAAACTTTTTTAATGTCTGACTAGCCACGCCCTCCCCTTCTTTGACCAAAGCAAGGATGAGGTGTTCCGGACCAATGTAGTTGTGGTTGAGAGCGCGGGCTTCATCCAAAGAAAGATCAAAAACTCTTTTCAACCGCGGTGAATATTCTAACTCTTCCGGCCTCTCCTTACCGCGAGCAAGATTTTCTTTCAACTCTTTTTCAACTTCCTTTGGCTCCACCTTGAGCTGTTTTAAAATTCCGGCAACGGTTTCCGTCTGTAAAAGGCTATACAAAAGATGTTCGGTATCAATAACCGCATTTTGGCTCTCTTGAGCAAATTTAGCAGCCCCGCCGAGAACGTGACTAGCTTCGTCAGAAAGATAGTCGTTAAAGTCTATCCTCTCTTCAGATGGCCTCTGCCTGCTCCAACCCGGCAAATTCAAATCTTGAGCGCCAAGCCCCTCACTCTGACCGAATAAGTCACCCAAGAGACCCCCAAAAATATCATTGAGACCACCGCCACCATAAGCAGAAGACTGACCACCTCTGTTAAAACCGCCCAAACCGGATGAATTTTGCGAACACTGGCGGCAGATATTTTTGACTTCCCTGGCACCGTTCTTAATGACCGTTACTCTACCGGTCGCCTGATTTTTTTTGCAGATATCACAAAGCATTGCTATAAGTTATAAGTTATAAGTTATAAGTATTTATATCTTCTGGCAGACATAAAACTTATAACCTGCAACTTGTAACAGTTAAAGTTCGTTCATTTTTTTGGCTACATATTTTAGTAAAGCCATATTCCTATCATAAGCCATCCTCATCGGCCCAATAACAGCCGACACGCCCTCATAACCCATAGGCAACGGATAACGGGCGATCATTACCGTTTCTTTTTTGGTTTCTTTGTTTGGATTCTCACGTCCAATATAAACCAGAAGGTCATCACTGGGTAAATTATCAAAAAAAGAGCTGAAGTATCTTTCAAACTCATCAAAAATACTGCCCAACCCGAACATGTCTTCAGCTTCCTCAAATTCTGGCAGTTCAAAAATATTAGAAAAACCAAAACGGTAAAACTCATTAGTGTTAGGAATACCGCTGATAACAAAGTCCTCGGTAATCCCAGACATTGTTTTGGCAAGGCCGGAACTTATTGCATGTGGGTTGTGGGGAAAAGATGAAATTGTCCTGTCAATCGCCTCCCTGTCTTTTTCTGGCAAAACCCCTTGTCTTTCATTCAAAAGATGGTCAACAAAGTACCTATAAGCCTTATCCGTGGGTATGCGCCCGGCGGACGTATGAGGTTGAATCAAATAACCCTCTTTTTCCAAATTCAACATCTCCGCCCTTATTGTTGCCGGACTGCAGTCAAAACCGCATTTCTCCACTAAAAAATTAGAACTGACGGGTTCGGCGCCTTTTACATATTCCCTGATCAGCTCCTCTAAAATTTGTTTTTGTCTGTCTGTCATCTTGTTTCCATTTTAGCAGTTAGCACTCTCGTGTCAAGAGTGCTAACGTAAGCTTATGCACAACGACAACCTCTTGTTTGCCGACATTGCAAACCGAGGTTGTTTTAAGTTATGGAAGTCAGACAAACGCCAACGTAAACCTATGCACAAGAATGTTCTCTTTAACTTTTTTTTGATACAATATTGGCATATGCAAAAAATAAGCCACAACAACATCACCTTGACGGCCTTTCAAAAGCCCAAAGAAAAAGAAATAGACTTTTTAAAGAGCAACTATAACTTTCACCCCTTGGTCATTGACGAGCTTGCCCACCCCACCTTTCACCCCAAGGTTGAAAATTACCAAGACCACACTCTTTTAATTGTCCGCTTCCCCCAATTTGACCGCTCCAGAAACGAAGTAAAAGCAAGCGAGATTGATTTTATTATCACAAAAGATGAACTGGTTCTTTTCCAGTACAACGACTTCGATGCCCTTGAAACTCTGGTTAAAGAACTCTCCGTTGAAGAACCACTGCGTGATGAATTTTTCAAAAGCAACACCAACTTTCTTTTGTATAAAATCTTGACCCACCTTTTCCGGTCTCTTTTTCCCCAGCTTGACCATATCATCAAAAAAGTTGATGAGCTGGAGCACAAAATATTCAAAGGCAAACAGGAAGAACTGGTTTCAGAAATTTCTCTTTACCGCAGAGAGGCGATTGATTTCAAAAGAATCGTTGGTCCCAACGTTAAAATACTGGAAGAGATCAAAGAAAACCCGGCAGAGTTCTTTGGAGAAGACATCGCCCCCTATTTCCACGAGCTTCATACAGTCAACAGCCGGCTTATAAGTTTGATTGAAAGCCAGACTGAAACCTTGCTGGTACTACACGAAACCAATGAGTCTATTCTTTCAAACAAAATTTCCAACATTATGAAGGTCTTGACCATGTTTTCTGTCATTATTTTTCCTCTGACTTTTTTTGCCGCAGTTTGGGGAATGAACGTTGAAAACATGCCTCTCGTGGGTCACCCGTACGATTTTTGGGTCCTTATAAGCATGATGGGGGCAGGAACATTCATCATGCTGATGATCTTCAAAATGAAGAAGTGGATTTAGCATCCCGATGCCGATTCTAAAAAAACTTATTCTTATCGCTTTGATTCTTTTAGCCTTCTCCGCCATTTACAAATTTTACGGATTAGAGCGCGTAAGCAAAAATATTTTTTACAAAGCCCAAGCCACACTTGTTTTGGCTTTGGATAAAGACATAAACATTAGGCTGGCTGTACCATTCCATAAGCAGGAACATGCTCTTTCATGTGAGATAGCCACACTGAAAATGGCTCTTAACTACTATGGGGTCGGCGTCGCAGAAGAAGACCTGCTTAAAGATTTGCCTTTCGACACCAAACAACCGAGGAGCAAAGAAAATATTTGGGGCGATCCGGACAAGGGCTTTGTTGGCAACATAGATGGCAAGATTCCGAATACCGGTTACGGAGTTTATGAAAAACCCATAGTCGAGTTGGCCGAAAAATACCGAAGAGCAAGAATCTTGCAAGACCCCTCACTTTCGGATGTATTGGAGGAGGTAGCTAAAAAAAGGCCGGTAATCGTCTGGGGTGCAATAGGTTCCGGCAAGGATATTTCTTGGAGAACGAAAGATGGCCGGTTTATAAAAGCGGTTTCAGGAGAACACACACGCCTGATTATCGGATTCAGTGGCACAGTTTCCAATCCCAAAAATATCATCCTGCTTGACCCGATTTATGGCAAAAGAGTTGTTTCTAAAAACAGTTTTTTGTCCGATTGGTCTCTTCTTGACAATAAAGCTGTTGTAGTCTATTAAACAAGAGTGGGTTACAAAAAAATCAGCAAGAAAATATCCAAAAATTATCTGACTTGGGGCAAAAAAGCCCTTTTATTTGTTTTTGCCGCTTTAGCCGCAATAGCATCTCTTTTACTGATAATCGGACTGCTTCTCAACTTCATCGTAGGAGATTCTCCGGCTTCTGACTTGCCAATGACCGATGTTGATAAGCGGATGTTTTTTCAAACACGCCAACCCCAGCCAAGCCCGAATCATCTTTTAACCACAAACACGCCTTACCCGGCTCTGGCCTCGGTCAGCCAGAACATTGAAACGGCTTTTACCAGCCAAGCGCCTTTTGGTGTTTGGGACGAAATTCATGAAGAAACTTGCGAAGAAGCCGCAATAGTTATGGTCTACGCTTGGTTAAACAATCTCCAATTGACGCCAGACTTCGCTGAAACTGAAATGTTGAAACTGGTTGAGTGGCAGAAAAACAATCTTGGCTATTTTGAAAATACCTCCGCCAAAGATACCGCCAAAATAGCATCCGAATTTTACGGTTTAAAATACAGACTGATAGACAACCCCTCCTCCGAGGACGTAAAACGGGAAATTGCCGATGGAAATTTGGTTTTAATGGGTATGGCCGGAAAAAAACTGGCAAATCCTTTTTTTAAACCGCCCGGCCCGGCTTATCACATGCTTCTGATAAGAGGTTTTGACGCAAAAGGATTTTTTGTAAACGACCCCGGCACCCGCCGCGGCAACAATTTTTTCTATACTTATGAAAACTTGATGGGGGCCGCCCACGACTGGGACGGCTCTGAAGAAACACTTCTTGATTCCCCTCCGGTTGCTATTGTATTTTCAAGAAACAACTAAAGGCGATATAATAAACTGTGCAAGTCTATAACTCTCTAACAAAACAAAAAGAAGAATTTGTGCCTAGAAAGGGCAAAGAAGTCAAGATGTTTGTCTGCGGACCGACCGTTTACGATTACTCCCACATTGGCCATGCCCGAACATACATCTCTTTTGACGTCATAGCCCGCTATCTGAAGCACAAGGGCTACAAGGTAAAATATCTGCAAAATATTACCGACATTGAGGACAAAATTGTTGATAGGGCTCGACAAGAAAATAAAGACTCCCTTGCTTTGGCAAAAGAATTTGAAAAAGCTTATTACCAAGACGTTAAATCATTGGGTATATCTAGCGTTTCAAAATACGCTCCGGCGACAAAATACATCAAACAAATAGTATCACAGGTGAAAAGGTTGAAAGAAAAAGGCTTTGCTTACGAAATTCCCGGCGATGGCATTTATTTTGACCTGTCAAAACTAACCGACTACGGCAAGCTTTCCGGCCGCACAACCGAAGGCGCGGAAGATGCTGTAAGCAGAATTGATGAAAGCATAAACAAAAGAAACAAGGGGGATTTTGCTTTGTGGAAGTTCTCAAAGCCCGGCGAACCTAAATGGAAGACAGAACTAGGTGAAGGACGGCCGGGCTGGCACATTGAGGACACTGCCATAACCGAAAAACATTTTGGCCCGCAATACGATATCCACGGCGGTGCCAGAGATTTAATCTTCCCCCACCATGAAGCAGAGATCGCACAAATGGAGTCAGTCTCCGGCCTAAAACCATTTGTAAAGTATTGGCTGCACTCCGGTTTTTTAACAACAAACGGTCAGAAAATGTCTAAATCTCTGGGAAATTTTGTCACCATCAGAGATCTGTTAAAAAGCTACCCGTCAGAGGTTATTAGGTTCATGATTTTGAGCACCCACTACCGCTCGCCGATTGAATACCGCGAAGAAATAGCGAGGTCTTCTTGGGCGGCGGTCCAGAGAATTGAAGAATTTTTGGAAAAACTGACGGTAATCAATAAAAACAAAACCCAGTCAAACACAGAACATTTAGCAAATCTGATATCGGAAACTAAAAAAGAGTTTTCCGAAGCCATGGACGACGACTTCAATACGCCACAAGCCTTAGCGGCAATTTTCAAATTGATAAAAGAGATAAATCCCCTACTAACGGAAAATAAAGTTGGCAAAAAATCAGCCAAAAAAATAAAAAAACTTTTTGATGAGTTCAACAATATTCTGGGTATAATCCCTAAAAAAACAAAAAAGATCCCAGGTGAGATCTTAGAAATGGCTGACACTCGCGAAAAACTGCGCCGAGACAAACGCTATTCCGAAGCCGACGATATTAGAAAACAAATTTTCTCAAAAGGTTACGATCTGGAAGATACTGCTTCCGGTCCTCTGCTCAAAAAAAAAAAAGGACAACATCTACTCTTTTAACTTTCCCTTAAATTCCGGCATTGTTTCCAGAATCTTATCTGCCTTCGCAAGCCTTTCTTCAAGGACTTGTTTTTCCGACCCCAGTTCCTTAAAACAACTTATCAAAGCGCCCCTACCAACCCAAACAATAGCGCAAGCATCGGCTACCGCCTGTTCCTGCTCAAGGTCACTTTGTGTTCTGTGTTTATGGTCCCTAGTATGTCCAAAAACCAAATGGCCTAGTTCGTGACCAAATAAGCCTCGAAGGACGTCATCTGGCCATTTCAATACTTTCCTGCTTACAAGAACCCAGACTTTTCTATCTTTTTCGGCTATGTGGGCTGTGCCATAAAAGTCAAGATAAGTCACAAATATTTTTACATCCTTCTCAATTTTGGCCTTAGACCTGACCTCATTCAAAATATCTACCGCCTTTCCGGTCTCCACCTCACCCCTGACCATAAGATATGGAAAAAAACCAAAGAAAGTGTTTAAAAATAAAAAAAGAGCAAAACCGAGCCAGGACAGGACGAGTAAGCAACCAAGAAGGTTAAAAAGTCCTTCGCTTTTAGACAAATGACCACCTCCAACAATTTTCAAAGGTCTTTCCCAAACTATACGTTAAAAAACCGTTAAAGTCAAATTTTTAAAGCTCTGCTCCACACCTTATCAACTAATCTAGGTTTGGGTCTTGTTTCTTTTTTTTCTATAATGTGGCCATGATTCCCAAAGAATCTTTACCGCCACAAAATATAGAAGCCGAGAGATCAACTCTGGGCTCCATCCTGATTGACAAAGAAGCAATCAACAAAATTGCTGATTTTTTGCGGCCGGAAGATTTCTACAGCCGAGCCCATCAGATAGTTTTCTCCGCCATGTCAGAACTTTTTGACAAAAGACAGCCGATTGACCTTTTAAGCTTATCCAACAAACTGGAAGAGGCTGGAGAATTGGAAACCATAGGCGGCGCCGGTTATTTAACCTCCCTAATCAACTCCGTACCCACCGCTTCCCACATAGTCCATTATGCAAAGATTGTGGAGAGAAAAAAAATCCTGCGCGATCTAATTGATTCCGCCCACCACATAATCGGCCTCGGCTATCAGGAGGATGAAGAGATTGAAAATATTTTAGATCAAGCCGAACAAAGACTTTTTTCAATCTCCCAAAAATCAAGCCTGCCTTCTTTCGCCCATATCGGCGGCCCGCTGATTAAAGAAGCTTTTGAAAGAATGGACCGCCTGCACAAAGGCGACGGAAAATTAAGAGGCTACTCAACCGGATTTTATGACCTTGATAACTACCTGGCCGGTCTGCAGAAATCAGACCTTATTGTCTTAGCAGCCAGACCGTCTTTGGGTAAGACCAGTTTGGCCCTTGATATTGTAAAACATGTCGCTTTGCATGAAAAAGTTCCGGTAGGAATATTTAGCATAGAAATGGCCAAGGAACAGATCGTTGACCGCCTGATTGCCGCCGAAGCAAATATAAATTTATGGAAACTAAGAACTGGTAAACTCTCATCGGAAGGTGACGGCAATGATTTTGAAAGGATCGCCGCCGCTCTTGACCGTCTCGCCCAAGCGCCGATTTTTATTGAAGACATCCCCTCGCCCACAATATTACAGATGAGAGCAATGGCCAGAAGGCTTCAAGCCGAACATGGCTTGGGCTTGCTGGTGGTTGATTATCTCCAACTCATACGCCCGACTCGGGCAACCGACAGTGAAGTCCAACAAATTACAGAAATATCCAGAAACTTAAAAGCTCTCGCCAAAGAACTGAATATTCCCATTCTGGCCATTTCCCAGCTTTCCAGAAGTTCTGAAATGCGTATGGATCAGAGACCAAAACTGTCAGACTTAAGGTCGTCGGGCAGTATTGAGCAAGACGCTGATGTGGTTTTGCTGATCTATAGAGAAGACAAGATTAAAAAAGACTCCGAGAAAAGGGGCATAGCAGAAATTATGATTGAAAAACACAGAAATGGACCCACGGGAATTGTTGAGTTGTTTTTTGACGAAGACAGCACATCATTTAAAAACCTAGCCAGAAATATATGAGTCAAAAATTTAAAAAAACTGTAGAGTATTTTGCCAAACTGCAGGGCATAGGACCAAGACAGGCAACCAGAATTGTCGTTGCGCTCTTGGGCTGGCCAAAAACAGAAGTCAAACAGTTTTCCCAAACCCTTCTTGATTTAGCCGAAGGTATCAGCTTGTGCCAAGACTGTTTTAATCTTAGCGAAGAAACAAAATGCCAAATTTGCTCCGACCCCAGAAGAGAACAGTCCAAAATATGCATAGTGGAAAAAGTCACAGATCTCGGCTCAATAGAAAAAACTGGCCTATACCGCGGCCTATATCACGTCCTTGGCGGAGCCATAGACCCGGTTGAAGGTTTGCTTCCAAGAAGTTTGAGAATTAAAGAACTCTTGTTGCGAGTTGAAAATTTCAAGGTAAATAACACCAACGGTTCAACAAGTTCACCGCAAGTTGGCCAGACCAAAGAACTGGAAATTATCCTTGCCACCAACCCCAACACCCAAGGAGAGACTACCGCTTTGTACCTGGAAGAAATCCTGAAGCCAATGGAAGTAAAAACCAGTCGGCTGGCCAAAGGTTTGTCCAGCGGTTCTTATCTGGAATACGTTGACTCAATCACCCTCCAGAACGCTTTCAAAAATAGAAGATGAGTTCGGTAAATAAAAAAATAAAAGACACTCAACTTAAGTGTCTTTGTTTATCTTCTTTTCTTCTTCAACTCTCCGCCTGTTTTCAGCCACTAAATCTTCCGCGCCGCCACATTTTAGAACAAGTTTCCTGGTCATCTCCAGTTCTTCCACCCAAACGGCATTCCGACGAGTACCGGCCGGCTCTCTAATGTACGCACTGCTTAAAAACTCCATGTGCTGCACCAACGCCGCATAGATGGCGTGAAAAGATGAGTTTTCCAAAGCGTGCAGAATCGCAAAACGCGGCCCATTGTCATTATGTTCCTGTAGTTCCGGCCACAAGAGCATACTAGCCAAACAATTTGCCTCAACAATAGAAAACCTTTGTTTCTTAGACTTTGAAACCAGCTTTTTTATAACACCGGAAAAAATATTGCAGCCCTTCTCATCTTCTAACCAAACCGGGAGTTTGTAAAAAGTGTGCAAATCCCGAAAGTCCAACAAGACCTCCAAAACTGACACGGCGGAACATTTGCGACAAATATCAAACAGAACATCTTCTGTCTGTCTCCTCTTTTCCATAGACAAATTTTGTCCCCTTTCAAAAAGCTTTAAGTTTAATTATATATCAACACAAAACAAATGTCAATAACTTGTACTGGTTCATATGATAGTGTCCACCTAGCCCTTCTAAAACTATGAAAGGCAGATATTCTGGAAAGCATATGACTATCTACGGTTCAATCCTCCCTGGAGCAGTGGCCATAGCTCGGTTAGCGTTACGAACCAACGGCCTCACCAAGAAAGCCATGGAACGATTAAAGATGCTTGACTGGCATCGTGCCCATGGCCAAAATGGCTCCCTAACCGGCAGACACTTTGGCATCCAGAGACGGATACTGAGAGATTGGCTCAGGCGCCACAAACTACTTGGAGCTATTGGTCTCAATGATAAATCACGGAGACCAAAGCGAGTCAGAAAGCCAATCATTAGCAGAGAACTTGAGTCAAAGGTAATCGAAATACGAAAGCGGTATCCGAGCTGGGGCAAATACAAAATTCACGCGTATCTCAAAAAGATAAGCATTCTCAATATTAGCGCCAGCACTGTTGGCAGAGTGATGAAAAGACGAGGACTCATTGATAAAAGAAAAAGTAAGAAGAGAAGTAATGCGGCTCGATCACCCAAGAAGCGATACCCCAGAGATTTGCTGGTAAAAGAAGCCGGAGACTTCATACAGATTGATACCAAAGTCACTACCGGTATCGGAGGCCAAAGGATCTATCAGTGGACGGCCATCGATGTTTTAACAAAGACCAGAATCCTTTCAGCAAGTACGAAGTTATCATCACGTCAAGGTAGAGTATTTCTGAAAATCTGTGAGCAAGAGTTTCAGTTTCAGATCAAAGCTATCCAAACGGATAACGGCAAAGAATTTCAGGATGAGTTCAAAAAATATCTTGAAGCCAAAAATATACCGCACTATTTTATCGAGCCGCACTCACCAAAACAGAATAGCTATGTTGAGAGAAGTCACCGAACGGATGATGATGACTTCTACAGCAAAGGCAATCTATTCCTGTCGTTAAAAAACTTCCTGCCACGGTTAAAGAAATGGCAAGAAGAATACAACACAGTAAGACCACACCAATCCCTTAATTATCTTACGCCTCATGAGTATTTTCAAAAGTGCAACGCTCAAAAAATATCAACCAAAGATTCAATACATTTACAGACCTAGGTGGTCACTATGTATCTGAACCTGGACATAAATTTGACAAAACTGTTAAAATGTAATAAAGTTTGATAACTGCTCATTGAAATATACAGCAAATAGGAGCCTTCCTTGAATATGGAAACTCTCGAAAATTCTGTTGTAAATTTAGATTCATTAGGCCTTCTAAGAAAAGACCTGGAGGAAAGGGTGGTAAACTCAGACTATAAAACCACCCGCTACCGCACGTCATCCTGTCTTAATACTGATCTTCTTAAACTACGATGGCCAAAGCTACAACCTGAAGAGATACGCCATTTGAACGGTTGTGAGTATTGCCAAAGACTGGTTAAAAATTGGCCTCGTACTTTACCGGTTCTTTACCTGGGCCCGAGTGAAATTTTCTTCTGCATTGCCAAGAAAGAAGATGCTGGATTAGAAGAATTCTTGGACAAGTGGCTTAAAACAAGCACCAAGAAATGCATTTACAATGGCGGATTTTTTCTGAATATTCCATCGGAAAGTTTAGAACATGCCGACAAATGTCAACATTGCCAGGAACTGATTCAAAAAATATGCCTACATGAAAGCACTCTGGCAGGTGATTTCTTGTCATTTTTTACCTTTCCGGAGTTTAACTATCTCAAAAAAGAGCTTTCAGAAGTCAAAGAAAAAGCCTGTCTTGGTGAAAGACCTGGCTCAAGCCAATGGACAAACAACTTAAGACAATGCCATAAGAATTGCTTTAATCCAATTGAAGTCGGAAAAGACCAAGTAGTTTTCCTGCCCAGAAAGAAGGAGCTAACAGAACATCATAGAAATTGTCCCCATTGTCAACTGATCTTGCAGTATCACTTCTTACAAAGCAACAGGGATTTTTTGACGCCGGACTGTTTAGACGCCAAAGGCTGGCGAAATTTTCCGATATTTTATCCGGAAGACCAAAAGTATATAAAAAAACACATAACCAACTGCGATAAGTGCCGTCAGTTGGTGTCGGACAGGGTGTACATTAACTTTGTTCAAGACAAAGAATTGTTTAGCAAGTTCGCCAAACAATCAGAGTCCTTTCTTAGTCTGAAGGAAATGAAAAGACAAGTGCAACGCTATGTTGGCGACTGGATTTTCAGCTACAAATTCCATTTTGGTCCGGACGGCCCTTTTTCCCAAAGGCATCCGTGGTCAATCTGGAATAACGAAGATAGAATGCTGAAACTCTTGTGGCCAACAGATTTGTTGTCTGAAGAAGAACTGTTTTACCTGGATGTTCTACAGATTGGCAAAGACCATGACACACTTGATTTAGACATAATAAAAGCTATTGAAAAAATATTTTTCAGAAACGTAAGTCATTGAAGTCTGAAATCTCCTAACTGCCGATGTTGTAAACCGAGATTGACTAAACTATGAAAATTGTAAAACCAGAAACATAAAAGACGCCTTCCAGCGTCTTTTTTAAGAGTTAATTATTTTTAAAATCTCTACTCTGGTAAAAGGTTGGCGATGGCCTTTTTTCTTTTTGTATCTGGTCTTTGAGTGGTATTTGAAAACGATTTTCTTATCGGCCCTGCCCTGCTCTAAAACCTTAGCGTGCACCTTGGCGCCTTCAATCAAAGGCTGACCAATTTTTGCGTTTTCAGCCTTGCCATTTGTAATCAGTAAAACTTCTTCAAAATCAAACTCTTTGCCTGCTTCCAGGTCTAGTTTTTCAATCAAAACCTTGTCGCCCTCCGCGACTTTGTATTGTTTACCCCCAGTTTTAATTACTGCAAACGACATGTTGTGTAATAAGTAAGCCTTTTTTCTTCCGAGATTGCACTGCCGGGCTTTCGCACCAAGGCAATACAATCAACCAAAACTCATTGAAAGATATTAACAAAAGAGGAATAAAAAGTCAAAAATAACCAACCTGCCATTTGTGGGTTATTTTTTAATCAAAAAAACGGTTATAGACGCCACGTAAACGCCAAATTTTATCCAGGCAATTATGGCCAGCATTTGTCTTTCTGAAATTATAATGCCGGTAATTTTTTCTATATATGTAGCGATGAAGGAACCATTGTGATTAAAATCGGGCTTGATTTTTCTTCTCATCTTTTCCTCCCAAAAAGTCAGAGGGCAATAGCCCAAAAAAAGATTCAACAAGAGAGTCGCGCTCACAATGGTTAAGTGCCAATGAAAATACCAGGTATTATAGAAAACAAAAACCGTCCCGCCGATCAAAAGAACTATCCATAAAAAGTGGCCGACGACCAGAAAGTTAGCAATAAACTTATGCTTATTCATCAGAATAATCTTAACAAAGTTGCGCACAAATTAAAAAGCAGGCTTACTTGCCTGCTTCAGAGACATCTGTTTCGGAGCCGGAGGCCTCAAAGAGTATCGGACAAAAGTTGCTTTTTAAAGTAGAAAATAATCTCTTTAAAAGACTTTCTTGGG
>Ga0209542_10010727_pt1 | contig 16441 bp, 10 predicted proteins | sample RifCSPhighO2_01_FD_184028 | JGI IMG/M metagenome (GOLD analysis project Ga0209542, IMG submission 184028) | Soil microbial communities from Rifle, Colorado - Rifle CSP2_plank highO2_0.1 (SPAdes) (version 2) | ecosystem: Environmental > Terrestrial > Deep subsurface > Rock core/Sediment ...
GTCGATCCTCGAGCCGATATATGTACTCAATGTCGCCAGAAGCTAATGGACGATTTTAAAAACGATTACTCTAAATTTCGAGTAGAGAAGAAAAAATTCTCTCAGAGAAAGGGCTGTGGTATAGCCGTTGTATCAGAAGTTGACCCGATTAACTTCAATATGGCTGTTCTGATAGGAGAAGAGGATATTTCATTGCTCGGTGTATATAAAAGGGGAGACCCTAGAACACTTATCATGTCGGGTGCCTTCAGTCGGGGACAAAGAGGCTGGATAGAGTTGGTTGAGGTATTCAAAAATCCGATTGAAGCCCAGAGGCCACTTATTACCCTGACTCAGGAAAAATATGTTCCTTTGCCAAAATTCGTAGGCCAAGTTTATGTCGATACCATTGTCGCCGCTCATTCAAATGAAGAGGAATGGAACAGATTTAAGGATGACAAGTCGAATGAGGCAATCATGGACCGAATTTATATAGTAAGGGCACCTTATAATCTAAGACTGACTGAAGAAGTGCAGATATACAAGGACTCGTTTTTGGGAAAATCTTTAAATTTTAGAAACATGCATATCGATCCCCACACTCTTGAGCTGGTAGCAATGTTTATTTTATTCACCCGCCTTTCACCTAGCGAAAAATATGATTTCCTAACTAAAATAAGATGTTATGATGCTCGATTTCCAGAGAATGACGCTTCTCAAAAAATATTAACCGAACTTGAAGATGAGGCTGATTCGAGACAGGGGATGGTCGGCCTGTCCTATAGAATAGCTATGAAAGAAATTATTGAGAGGAGCTTGGCTCTTTATCGACATCGATGGCAAAAGGACATAAATCTTCGCGAAAAAGGGGGCTATCTTAATCCCATCTGGATTATGAAAACGATGGTTCGTTACGCGAAAAGAGCAGATATTCCAGAAAGTGGCGACTGGCCAAAACCATCAAGAGAAAGATGGCTGACCTTCATTCAAGACGAGCTTCATAAAGAATTGATGGCAAGGTTGTCAAAAGATATCATTGCCGCCTGTATTACTAGCAAAGTCATTTCTGTAGAAGAGCGGGCCAACCTCCTATTTAAAAAATATATTTCAAATGCCTCAGCTTATGTTAGCGACGGCAATTTTTCGACGGAAGTTCTCCGGACCGTGGAGCGGCATTTGACTTTGACAATGACACCGGCCGAATTGGAGGCTTTTAGGAGAGAGCTGGTTCAATCGGCTATGGACTTAAAGGCTAAGAAGCAAAGACTAAATTGGCAAGTTAATTCGATTCTCAAAGATGCGATAGAAAAAGAAGTTATTCAGATTGCCATAGAAGATATCGTTGATATTCTCGATAAGGATCAAGAACGAAAAAAGGTAATAGCAGAGCTGAAAAATGCTGGTTATGCCGGCATGGGCGCCCATACCATTCTGAATTACGTTAAAAATCATCTAGGACGTGATTAGACCGATTATTAGAGACATACTAAAGTATGTCTTTTTTTTATTTACCAGTGTGTTAAATTGAACCTTATCGCCTAGCATGAAAAAGGAACTAAGAAATGGCGAAGTTCAGAGATCTTTCAAAATCAAATACTGACTTATCCGATCGATCAGCGGGAGACAAGTTAAGGCACCGCCAAGCTATTAAGGCGGCGCTTCGAGATAATCTCCCGGCGGTAATAAATGAACTCAATATATTCAAAAAAGATCTTAGACGCGGAAATAAATACAGAATATCTGTTAAGCTCATGGAAGAATACAAGTTTGTTTATAAGAACAATGACGAAGAAGAGAAGGTTGGCCAGAGTACTCAGAAAACCGGTGATACTATCGGTAAAAAGAAAGGCGTTAAAAGCGCGGCCGGTCAAAAGGCTGGGACTAGTCCGGGCGAAACGATACTGGAGTTAATGCCAGAGGACATCGATTTTATCCTTGACTTAGTATCGAAAGACTTGGGTTTACCCAATCTTAACCCTAAAAAAAGCCAAAGAGTAGACATTAGAGCAGAGGGGCGATGGCGAGGCATCAAAGAAAACGGCATAGAACCTCGCTTTGACCTGGAATCTTCTTTTGTTGAGAAGATTAAAAGACAACAGATGCTTCGCGGTCACCCTTCTAGATTAAAAGGTTCGGATCCGGCAGAAAGTCAGCGTATTAAAGACCATCTATCAAAGCGGCCATTTCCCTTTGTCAGCGATGATCTTCGATATCACGGACTCGGTATCAAGAAGACGAAGAGATCCAATGCGGTCATAGTGGCCATTATGGATATATCGGGATCTATGGGTAGCGATAAGAAATATTTCGCAAAAGCTTTTCTATATGCGTTATTCTGTCTGATTCATTCAAAATTTAAGCAGGCGGAGATGGTTTTCATAGCTCATCACACCGAAGCATTTGAAACGGACCCCGATTCTTTCTTCAAGCTTTCTGAGAGCGGAGGCACTAAGATATCCAGCGGCCCCTTGAAAGCGCTTGAGATAATTAAGGAAAAATATAAGCCGGGGTTATGGAATATTTACGTTGTTCATTGTTCTGACGGAGAAAATGACAGCAATGACGATGGAGCAACTGTTTCTGTTTTTAGAAAATTAGTTTCTATTGCTAACCTAGTCGGTTTTATAGAAATCCAGCCTGGGACTTCTCGAGAGCTAAGCCAAACTAGCGTAGGGTTGTTGAAGTCAATTAAAGAACCCCATTTTAAGTCACTGCTCATAACTAACCGAGCTGAAGTTGGGGAAGCGTTTAATACTTTTATGCGAGACGATCGCAATGGAAGGAGGCACTAAATGTCGAGGGTCCGTGGATACGATCTCTCTAGCCTGGATAGCTATTCTAGAAAAATTGAAAAAATAGCCGCGTCTCTCGGTCTTAACTGGTACCCCCAAGAATTCGAATTGATAGATCCTAGGACGATGATGGCCACCCAGACCTATCTCGGAATGCCCACTTTTTATCCTCATTGGTCATTTGGTAAGCAGTATGAAATCACCTCGACCCTCTATCGACATGGCTTGACTTATCTTCCTTACGAGCTCGTGATTAATAGCAACCCCTGTCGAGCTTATCTGATGAAAGACAACGATTTGGCTATGCAGATACTAACTATGGCCCACGTTTATAGCCACAATAATTTCTTTAGAAATAATACCCATTTCCGAAAGTTAACAGATGCTGATTCGGTATTGAAGTTCTTCAGATTGTCGGCCGAAAGGATCCGAAGCTACAATGCCGATCCCTCAATAGGTTCCAAGGCGGTTGAAAGATGTATTAATGCGGCTAACGGACTCAAAGAGCAAACCGACCTACTGCTTTTCTTAAGAGACAACTCAACTAGGACTATTCCGGAGTGGGAAAAAGACGTTATTACGGTCATTGCTAAGACCTTTCAGTATTTTAAGCCACAAATAATGACTAAGATAATGAATGAGGGCTGGGCAAGTTTTTGGCACTATAAGATCATACGGGCGCTAGACCTTTCGTCGACTCTGCGTTCAGCTATTGGCAACCATCACGCTAAGGTAGTTCGTTTCCCCGATGATCCGAAAGATTTTAATCCCTACCTTGTGGGCTTTACTGTCTGGGAAGATATTGCAAAAAATCATTCTGCTAAAATGTTCCGAGCCGTATCTAAAGAAGAGGATCGAAGCTTCGTAGAAAAATATCTGACTGAGGAATTAATGATAAGATTGAGACTCATAACTAGTAGCACCGCAGGCACCGATATTTTGGTTACCAGGACAGCTGACGAGAGTTCTGCTGATGCCCAGATAATCAAAAGAATTTTACAAACGAAAGTCGGCCTCGGTCCCATACCCGTTATCAAAGTTCATGATTTCGATAAAGAAAACGGTGCTTTATATCTGAGACATTTTTTTGAAGGAAGAAATCTGGAGCCCGCCTTTACCAATAAAACGCTGGAATATGTGTATTATTTCTGGAGTTCTGATATAGCTCTAGAAACCGTAACCTATAGACGGAACCTTCCTTTCGTTTATACTTTTGACGGGACACGCCATACTGCCAGAAAAAAAACCGGGAATCTTTCATTTTTTTAATATCAGAGACAGCTTATAGCTGTCTCTTTAATTTATTCCTCTAAGCCAACTGGGCAGTTGATTTTCCTTGCTGTAAATATATACTGAGTTAACAACTCTTTGACAATTAACGGAGGGACATCATGATCAATATTGCCGAACTTCATGCTTTCTTATCGAAAAAGGTTCGTGGACAGCCTAGGGCGGTTGAGACGCTCTGTAGTTTAATTGAGGATTCTCAGAATCTTGATGTTATCGAGGAAAGAGAGGGGCCGATTGGGGTAATGATGGCGATGGGGCCCAGCGGAGTAGGAAAGACCGAGATTGCCAGAGCCTTGGCCCTATATCTGTATGGCAGTAAGCAGGCTATGATAAAAATATCTTGCGGGAACCTGACCCAGGAGCATACCGTCCACATGCTTACCGGCGCTCCTCCAAGTTATATCGGTTTTGGCCAGTCACCTCTTCTTGGACAAGAATCGGTAAATAAAAAACCAAAAAATATAAAAGCCAAGAAAGAAGATCCCGAACTTCAGAAACTTCTGAACGCCAGGAAGAAATTAGCTAAAGAATTAGGCAAATTGTTTAAGGAGCTTAATCGTATTTTCGCGAGGTGGGCTAATCTCAATTCCCAGATCAGCATGATAGAGAGCTCAATGATGGGCGTGGCCAATGTAAAAGAGGCTGTGACTAGGATCGATAGCCTCAGCGGTCGGCAAATTATTAACAGTCCGGATAGAGATACTTCCGAAGCCGAACTCGTCAGAAATGTCGAAGGCCTTATGGCTACCCTGCAAGACGAGGTCAACAGGTTGATGGCGGATTACCACAGAACAAAAGCCGAGATGGATACGATTCAGGGTCAAATAGTAAAAATTAATGAGCGGATAGGATCTGTTCGTTCCGAGCCTGAAGCAAGCGCCGATGCCCAGAATCCTCCTTCCATTATTCTGTTTGACGAGATAGAAAAAGCCAATCCATCCATCCATAAACTCCTTCTTGAGATAATGGAGGAAGGGGAAGTGACTCTTAGCGATGGTTCCCGGAGTAATTTGAGGAACAGTCTTATCATTCTTACTTCCAATATTGGCGCCAGGGCCATGGGCGATGTCTTGAAAAATAAGAAAATGGGCTTTGCACCTCCCAATCCCAGGAAAACGGCCTCAACCAATCTTGATTTGGAAGAAGCGCAACTCGAAATTCTAGAACGTCGGATCCTCGAGATTACCGAGAGAGAGCTTAATAACAGTTTCTCCCCTGAATTTCGAGGACGCCTTGATGATGTCGTGGTGTTCAGGCCGTTACCAAGATCCGTTTTTGCCCAGATTCTCGATGACCATATCGAATTATTCAGCGGAGCTCTTAAATCAAGGAAGGGCGTCGAGCTTCTAGTCGAGGGTGATGTTAAGGCCTTAATCCTGGAACAAATTGTTCATCGGCCGGAAACAGGAGCGAGATTATTGAATCATAAGCTTAAGTCTGTAATTAAGAGACCGCTCGGCAGATTACTTGACGACCGGCCTCAATTTCACGGGACAGTCAGGGCCTACTTGGCTGATAATGGCAGAGTTGGTTTTGACCTGAAAGACACTAGCAGCTAAATGCTGCTTTTTATTTTCCTTTGCCGTACATTCCAGGCATAAGCCCGCGAGAGCGAGCTGTTGCCTAAATTTAGTTTTAATGTATACTATGCCCCAAAAGGTCTTTAAAAAAGGAGTTTCCATGGCTCTTGTTCGGGTGCCGAAGATCCCGCTTATTCCGGTTGATTCCCATCAGGTCATTTCGCCAGGATGGGCATGTTCAATCCAGTTTAGCAGTAAAGAAGAACTTGGAAAGTTTCTAGATGTTACCGGAATCCGGGATGTGCCATTTTGTTTTTTTACGATGAAGGATCCACGAAAGTCGGATGATTCTTCCGAAAGCTTTTATCCGATCGGGATTGTACTTGAGGTAACTGTCGATTTTGACACATTGAAAATCAGGCATGTCGGTCTGTATAGGGCCAAAGTCATCAGGATTGCCAAGACAGAAGATAAAAAGTGCGATCGGGTGCAGTTAATGCAGATTAACGATGAAAATTGCGACTCTTATTTCATCGAGCAGAAAGAAGAAGTGGAAACATCTCTCGGGACGATCGTAAATTTATTGCAGAAATTCGCCGGTCTTTATCGGGATTTTTATCAGAATGTAGAAAGCGAAGAGATTGCATCAACGCTGTTTTATATTGCCCGGGAGCTTAATGCCGTCGACTGTTTTGATAAAGATGAAGTTAATCGACTGATATGGGGGATAGTATTTCATTTGCCGGATATACCCGTTGAACAAAAACAGAATTTTATAGAAAGTTTTCATCTTCCCGAGAGGATAAAGCTCTGTATGGATGTTCTGAATCAAAGAATAGAAATTCTCGAGCATTCCTCGAAAAAAACTCGGCCGAGTCAGCGCTTATTGGCGGAGGGCAGATCAAAAAATAATTTTCCAAAACGTCAAATGACCTCAGGCGGTAGTAGGGGATCGTCGGACGAGGAGTTCTTGATGAACGTTTCCGACCCAAGAATAAAAGAAAGGTTCCAGAAATTCGTTGCAATGCGGGATTCTATAAAAGACGAAACCATCAGAAATATTTTTGTCGAAAAGTCTATGGCCGACTTTCATCGTATCAGGAGTTTCGCTGATGTAGCCGGCAATCAAACCGAAATGGCAATGATCTATAATCATTTGGATCTTTTTTTATCATTGCCGTGGGCGACCGAGTCGCCCCAGCAAGACGATATTAAAGCTTTTGAAAGGGATTTCGAGGGCGATCACTTCGGTCTTGATCAGGTGAAAGATGAAATCTGCGACAATATTGCTGCAAGGACATTAAACCCCGCTCGTAAAAGTAAAACTCTCTTGTTCGTCGGGCCTCCTGGCGTTGGCAAGACCTCGGTCTGTAAATCGATCGCAAAAGGCCTGGGCCTTAAGTATACCCGCATTTCTTTAGGCGGACTCAGAGATGAAGCCGAAATCAGGGGCCATCGCAGTACCTATATCGGAGCCTTTCAGGGCCAGATTATGGACGGCCTAAAAAGGGCGGGCACCAAAAATCCAGTTTTCGTTCTTGATGAAGTCGACAAGATTAAAGCCGATTTCAGAGGAGATCCTTCGTCTGCCCTTCTTGAAGTCCTGGATCCCGAGCAGAACCATTCTTTTAGAGATAATTATCTTGATGCGCCCTTCGATCTGTCAAAAGTGCTTTTTATCTGTACGGCCAATATGTTTGAAGGCATTCCGCCGGCTCTTCGAGACAGAATGGATCCGATCATTTTCTCAAGCTATACAGAAGAAGAAAAAGTCGAAATAGCCAAGAGATTTTTGTTGCCTAAGGTGCTTCAAGAAGTCGGGCTGGCCCAAAAAGGATTTGAGCTGAAATGGGAGAATGATGACCCCGGCCGGGTAATTACCAAGATTGTCCGGGGATATATTAAAGAGGCTGGAGTCAGAGATCTTGAGCGTAAATTGCACAGGATCGCGGCAAAAATCGGAAGAGAATATCTTCGCGACCCCGTTTCTGCCAAGCGATTGGTGGTAAACGATGAGTTGGTTGAAAAATTCTTGGATACCCCTCGTTATGTTAAGACGAGAGCCAATTTGACTAGGCCCGGGGAGATAATCGGACTTGCCTGGACTCCATATGGCGGTGATATCTTATACGTTCAGTCTGCGATATTGCCAGAATTTAAGGGCAAAGAATTATCTCAAACCGGATCTCTGGGCAAGGTAATGCAAGAAGCAGGCAAGCTTGCCCTTTCGTTGATTAGAGTGCAACTGGAAAAAGAACAGCAGACTAAGCTCCTTGATCATAAATCGGTCCATATCCATGTTCCTGAGGGAGCGATTGAAAAAGACGGGCCCTCGGCTGGCGTTACAACTTTTTGTTCCCTGTATTCCGCTTTGTACCAAAGGGCGGCTAAGCCCTATGTTGCCATGACCGGAGAAATAACCTTGACCGGGATGGTTACCGGAGTTGGCGGCATTAAGGAAAAAGTTATTGCCGCCAAGAATGCAGGCGTAAAGGAAGTGATTCTGCCCTCATCGAACCGAAGAGATTTGGCAGGAGTTCCCAAATCGGGTAAAAGCGGCCTGAAATTTCACTTTATAGATAATGTTGACGATGCATTGAAGATAGTTTTTCCTGACATACAATCCGCCTAATAGGCGGATTTTTATTGTTAAAATCCGATTTTTAGGTTACCCTAAAGGTTAGATGTTAGAATATCTCCATATTGGAAGGGCGTCGGATCTGTCCGATAAAATTGCTTGCAGAACATTTCGGCTTTTAGAGATAGTGCCTGGTTTTTTGGCTTGGGCGACCATTCTGCTGATTATTTTCTTATCATTTTTATTGCCGGTGTATATAGCCGTTTTTATAATAATTTTCGACGTATACTGGTTTATTAAAACTCTTTACCTATCCTTTCACCTGAGAGCTTCGTATAATAAGTTACGGGAAAATTTAAAAATAAATTGGCTGGATCGGCTTACTAAGTTACCTGTTACGAGTTACAAGTTGCAAAGTCTAAAATCATGGCAGGATGTTTACCATTTGATTTTCTTCCCGCTATATAAAGAAGGCTTTCATTTAGTCTCGGCCTCGCTAGAGAGTCTGGCTAAGGCTGATTATCCAAAAGAAAAAATGATTGTGGTTCTTTGCTGGGAAGAGCGGGGAGGGGAGACAACCGAGCAAACCGCCAGAGAAATCGAGAGGATATACTCCAACCAATTCTATAAATTTATTTCTGTAATGCACCCGATCAATCTTAAGGATGAAATTCCGGGCAAGGGATCTAATACTGCTTATGCTGCGGGCGTAACGAAGGGTCAGCTCATCGATAGGCTCGGGATAAATTATCAGCACATTCTTGTTTCTAATTTCGACGTAGATACGATTGTTTTTTCTGAATATTTCGGGATCTTAACCTATAAATTTTTAACAAGCGAAAAACCTCTTCGTGCATCGTATCAACCTGTACCTTTATACGTAAATAATATTTGGGAGGCCCCCTCTTTCGCCAGGGTAGTAGCTTTCTCGGCGACTTTCTGGCACACGATTAAGCAGGAGAAGCATGAAACAGCCACAACATTCTCCTCTCACTCGATGTCTTTTCAAGCCCTGGTTGATATTGGCTTTTGGCAGAAGAATATGGTCTCGGAAGATTCCAGAGTTTTCTGGCAGTGCTTTTTAAGATACGACGGCGACTATCGAGTTGTGCCGTTGTATTACCCGGTTTCGATGGATGCCAATGTGGCGACGACTGCCTGGGAAACGTTTAAAAATATCTATAAGCAACAGCGCCGCTGGGCCTACGGAGCCGAGAATATCCCATATTTTATGTTTGGGTTTATGAAAAATAAAGCAATATCTTTTTCTAAAAAATTACGCTACGGATTTATGACCATCGAGGGCAACCACTCTTGGGCGACGAACGCTCTGATAATTTTTTTGCTGGGCTGGCTACCGGTTGTTGTCGGAGGGGCAGAGTTTAATAAAAGCATTCTTTCTTTTAATCTGCCGTTTATTACCAGGACTATTATGACAATATCAATGATCGGGCTTGTTTCAACGGCAGTTTTATCTATTGTCCTTCTTCCGCCACGTCCGCCTAAGTTCGGAAAATTTAAATATTTCTGGATGATCCTTCAGTGGCTGCTATTCCCCATAACAACAATCGGTCTCGGCTTAATTCCGGCTCTTGATGCCCAGACGCGCCTCATGTTAGGAAAATACATGGGCTTTTGGGTTACACCCAAGATACGGAGGTAAGTATACACTGGAGGGGCGAGAGCGAACTATTCAAAGTGAGTCAGTTTTTGAAAGCTATCCAATCTTTCGCATAAAAGAGGATAGGATTTGAGAGAAGGATCTTCTTTTAGAAGCAGCCTGGCCTCGGCCCGGGCCTTTTTAATTAAATCCATATTTGCCAGAGAAGCCATGCCTAAGTCGGGCATGCCGGATTGTTTAACTCCGAAGAATTCTCCAGGACCCCTGATTTTCATGTCTTTCTCGGCCAGTTCAAATCCATCATCGCATTCGACCAAAGCCTTCAATCTCTGATTTATAGATTTGTCTTCAGTCGAGGAGAATAGAATACAATATGACTGATATTCTCCTCTTCCGACCCTTCCTCTGAATTGATGAAGCTGAGCCAGTCCGAATCTCTCGGCGCTCTCTATGGCCATAATTGTTGCATTAGGGATATCGACTCCGACCTCTATAACCGACGTTGATACCAGGATATCAATTCGCTTATCTTTATCCTCCGAAGCCTTGGCGAAGGAGGACATTATCTCATTTTTCTCTTTCGGTTTAAGCTTGCCATGAAGCATAGCGACTCTTAAGTCGGGGAATATCTCCGTTGAAAGTTTGCGGTATTCTTCTTCTACGGCCTTAACCTCCTGCCACAGAATGTTCATTTTAGATTGCTTGGTGCCAGTTTTAATTTCTTTTTTCGGATCGCTTAATTCTATCCTCGGGCAGACTACGAAAACTTGTCTCCCGTTTTTGACCTCTTCTCTTATAAACTGGTAGGTTTCATTTTTTCGGGATGGAGTCGTAACTTTGGTAATTATTTTTTGCCGATTCTTGGGCTTTTCTTTTATCAAAGAGATATCCAGGTCGCCGTATATGGTCAGGGCCAGAGTGCGGGGGATAGGGGTAGCCGTCATACTCAATAAATGCGGAATATACGCAAAACTACGCGGAACGGACGCGGATATCCTAGAAGTATCGTAGATTATTCTTTGAATATCTAATTCAACGCCTCCCCAGTTTACTAGTAGAGCTAGGTGGTAATCCGATCCTTTAAGGTAAGTCCAGAGCTGTTTCTTCTCTTTGCTTCCCAGAAATGGAATTGATTTAAATTCAACGATAATTTTTTTATCTATCACAAAATCTGGTCGATAAACACCTATCTTTTTGTCTCCATACATTATCGGAATTTGCTTTTCCTTATCATAAAGAACGCTGTTTTTTTTAAGCTCTTCTTCGAAAGCATTCTGATAAACTGACTCTTTGTGGCCAAGGCCTAGATTTTTCTTAACTTCAAAGAGTAGCCCTCTAATTATATAAGATAAATCCTTATATAATAACTTGTCGCCTTCCGCATTGTTCAGCGTAGGTTCGGCATTAGTTCCGCTAACAAGTGCTTTACGCTGGTTGATACCAAAGCGATGCTGCTCATCTATAACTACCATCGCCAGATTATTAAAGCTGACATCCTTCTGGATTACGGCGTGGGTGCCGATGATTATGTGAACTTCTCCGGAAGCAATCTTCTCTTTTAGGAGCTTTTTAGCTATCGGCTGACCATCTAGTCTGGCCTCCGAGCCGATCAGCATGCAAGTTTTTACCGAGCCGTCTTTTATGAGAAGGCTGACCGTATTATAGTGTTGTTGAGCCAAAACCTCGGTCGGTACCATCAGAACCGTTTGATTTCCTTTTTTAGCAATTTGATAAGCGGCAATCAGGGCGACGACGGTTTTACCGCTTCCGACATCTCCTTCCATAAGGCGGTTCATCGGATAATTCTTTTGAAGGTCTTTTAGGATTTCCCATAGAGAAACTTTTTGATCGGTCGTAAGTTCAAACGGCAGCTGGCCTATAAATTTTTGTATCAGTTCTCGGTCGAATGATATTGGGATGGATTTCAGTTGATTAATTTTTCTTCTCTCAAGCAAAGCTTTGATTTGGAAAAGAAGAAGATCTTCAAAGGCAAACCTTTCTTTTGCTTTTTCCGCTTCATCAAGATTGGTCGGATAGTGAATGGTCGTCAGGGCTTTCGATAATTCAGGAAAACCATGACACTCTCTTATTGAAGAGGGGAGAGAGTCGTTAGCCTGTATATCCTCGAGCAGGGGCTTAATAAGGAAGCGGAGATATTTTGATGTAACGCCTTCAGTTTCCGAATAAACTGGAACTAGGCCGGAGGTGTGCTTAAGATTCAATTTCGAATTTCGAATTTCGAATTTCGAATTATTGCCTTCCGGCTCCGAATCTGTAATCTGTAATCCGTAATCCGTAATTTTCTCGTAGGTGGGACTGGAAAGATAGAGTCCATGCTTATTCAAGCTGGCTTTTCCAGCCAGACTAACCAAAGTTCCTTCCGTTAGCTGATTCTCAATATATGGCTGGTTGAACCACACTACTTTAATTGCCCCGCTTGAATCGCCGACGATAGCGTTAGTTATGGACATCCTTCGGGGAAAGATGCGTTTGCTTGAAATCTTTAAAACTTCGCCCTGGACATTAACTTTCTGACCAGGCTCAACCTGGGCTATCTGAACGGTTTCCGTGTAGTTATCGTAACGAACCGGGAAGTGCCACAACAGATCTTTAACCGTCTTAATCCCTAGCCTATAAAGACGCAAAAGGTTGCGAGGGCCGACATTACGAAGCTTATCAATGGGGAGAGATAGGTCTACCATCTTGGAACATATTTTAACACTTTTTAATAAAATAACAAAAGAGCCCCCAAGAGGGGGGCGTGGTTTCGGTGCAGAATATTTGCTCAGCGATTATGATGGGCGTGTCTACTGCACTTGCCGTTCATTTTTTATGCCCGAAACCGCAACAAAATATTTTGCAAATGTTTTTTCATCAATATTCACTTCGCTCAGATCTTTTTTGATAATATCAATATAGCCAGAAAATTGATGTAAATTTTTCCAAGTCAACCCAAATATCATTTCTGGCACGAAAGTAACTGGGTAAAATATTTTCCTCCAACCTTTTAATGGTTGGGGTCCAGAGATTACAATACGACCTCCTGGCTTAAGAGCGTTAATTAAGTCGGCTATAACTTCTTTATCCAAGTATCCAAAAATGCTTAAAGCAGCATCAACTTTGTATCCAATATCAAGCGAGGGGCCATACTCTCTTAAATCAGCTAGAACCAAGCGAACATTTTTCCATCCATTTTTATCTACTTTTTCTTGTGCTATTTTAAGCATGCTTTCAGAAAAGTCCACACCAACCACAAAGCCAGTTTCCCCAATTCTTTCTAGAATAAAATCCAGCCCAAATCCCGCACCAATACTATAAATTAATACCTTATCTCCGTGCTGAAGCCGGAGGTGATCCACGGACCTTCTTTTAATTCGGTAAACATCACCAAGTATAGGCACCCATAGAAATAATTTGGGATAGTCCTGTAATCTAAAACCTTGAGCCAAGATATAGTCGTAAAGAAATTTACGGAATGCCATTTAATTATTATACTAAAATTTTAATCATACTAATTCAAAAGCTTGCCCGCAGACATGCCAGTGTTTCCATACCTTTCCGCGCTTCGCGCGTCCCACCTTTTGGCTTCCAAAAAACCGATGAGTTCCATTTTGGTGCAGTATTCTTGAGTAAGCCTTAAACTAATTAATAATAACGCCGTCCCAATAGCGAATGAGTTTCCCGTCGTTCGCATCTATAATTGCGTATGGGTATTCTTCTGCTCCCCTCGGCATCACCTTCCACACCAGTATAAAACTTGTTTCCGGATCTGATGTACCAGCATTCAAATCCCAAAAACCAAGTTCGCCGGTAAAAAAATAATTCAGCTTCATGCTTTCGCGAGCTTTCCTTGCGGCGGCAGATGCAGAAATAGAGGGCTCTATTGGAATATTGAGGTCGCCAATTCTATTCCCAGAAGTATATATGTCTTTAGTACTATCAATAATTGATCGGTCATAAACTTTTCCATTTGAATGAAAATGATAAATGATCTGCCCACCCAAAAAGATCGGCAATTTATTATAAAACTGCTCGGCTCGGACATGGCTTTCTCCTCGTTCATCTACCACAACGTTATTAATCGCAAGCGTACCAATGTCTATATTGTTCTTTTGAAAAAGACTTTTTACTTTAACAAGCTCTTCAGCAGAAACAGTGTGGTTAGTATTAGTGCGGACTCGAGTTATCTGAACAGGTGTAGGGAAAAAATAACCGGCTATGACGATGAGCAACAAAATTACAGCCGAATATAAAATTATTTTTCTATTCATATGGTTAAAAATTTTAGAATCGGAACAAATAAAATTTATTGTACCCAACATGTACCTTCTTGGCTTGATAATTTTGATCCGGTCAATAAACTAAACTTTTCAAAAAGACATCGATTCTCTCTCATATTTATAATTTTATTACAAGAAAAAATTAAATCGTTGCTCGGTGGGTAAAATGAAATATTATTGTCATTATTATACCAAGGCTCTTTTATTGGCGGGAACAAAGGACTAGAAGTTTCTCCACATTTGGTTATAGCTTCCTTCTCGGTAATGATATTTTTAATGGTAAATACAGGTTCAAGCTTTGCTTTGATATTTTCTAAAAATTGTTGGTCAGTCAAATCATTTCCCGAACCATCTTTTATCGAAATAAATTCTCCGAGACTATTGTAATATGCCCACTCAATTTTATAAATAAAATGAAAACTACCAACATCCTCTCGTGAATATGGAATTCCCCACCCATCAATTTGTGAACCATTTCTAACCGATACAATACTGAGGTTCTCACCGATTGTCTTATCGTCAATCTCATATTTTTCTTTAATAGCCTGTTTTAAGAGGCCAACATATTTTATACTCCAATCTTTAGTTGGTGAAAAATTTGGAGATTTAAAAACGGATCCATTGTTATTATAAGTATTTTCCTTATTTATTGAAACGGCGCCCCTCATTACAAGAGAATATAAAACTACAAGAGCAATAATAATGCCGAGAACTAACAAAATAATTTTTATCGCTTTTTTCATATAACTATTATCTATCTCGTCCTTTATTTATGAACAGGACAGTAATTTTATCGTTAGATACTTTATATCCAATTGATGCTTTATTCTGTTGTGAAACATCAGATTCAACGCCAATTGATAATTCGTCGAAATATAATTTTGGAGAATCTTTTATCAGTCGTCGGTTTGGATAGTCATAAGTCATAGAAGTAATGTATTCTTTCACTACTGCATCGTTTGGATTAAAGGTAAATAAGAGTCCTTTGATTTCATTTTCAAAATACATTTTAGCTTGACTTGCTGGAATCTCACCACAACAAGAAGATCCTTCAAGTAATACATCTACTTTGTCCGCAAAATATTTACTCGCATTACTAAAATCCGATTTGTTTACTGCTTGCTCGAATGCCAGAATATGCCCAGTAGTCGCAGTCGCATTACTGTCGTTTGTAGTTATAGAGACAATTTCTTTCTCTCCCGTTGCTATATTAACTTGATAGTATCTTTCTTCAGAACTGGATTGGTTCGGATCACAACCACCCTCACAAGTGATTACTGATTCATAATAAGTAATATATTTTCCGTCAGATGACCAAGCTAAAGAATTTTGGTTTAATCCTCCGCCTCCCTCACCTACTTCTTGTTGAGTCAACAGTTTCACATTGCTACCATCAATGTTTGAAACATAAATTTCTGTTTTCAAAATAGTATTATTCCATTTACCGAAAACGGCTTTGGTTTTATTTGGTGAAACTACAATTTTAACTGGTTCTTCGGATGTCCCAGCTTTAACTAAAGTTATCTCTAGACCTGTTTTTCGAGAAGTGCCGTCAGAGTAGATTTTATACAAAACCATTTTTTCGTTTTCTTTCCTAGCTTCAAAACTAGAAAAAGTAGGGGTTAGTTGTTGCACAACTGGTTCAGACTTCATAACAAATGCAAAATACCCAACCATACCTGCGATAGCAACAATTACTACTATTAAAATAATATTTGCAAAACCTTTTTGATTCATATTCATATGTTTATTAATTAATGATTGGATTTAGATTCAATGATTAAAAAATTTTCTTCTCCCAAAATGCAAAACCGTTTAGTTCAATGGCGGTGGCAATTTCCGGAACTTTGAACCAGCAATCGCGGCTAAATCGTTATCTCTTAGCAAACTTGATAAAATTATATGTAAATTACGGTTAACTTTCAAAGAGAACTCGGCCTCGTTTGATGTTCCGGCTTTCGCGCAAAAAATTTACTAAAATTATATTTCTTTTGTATCTATAATTTGAAAGAGAAAACAACAGAAATCGGCAGGAGCGCGGCAACAATTTGGAGCGCTAGAATAAACAGTGCCTGTTTTGGTGCACGTGGCAACCATTTGACGGCGAAAAATCCGACCATCAGCGGCTCAAGTACCAGCCACAGCTGAAAGAGGTGTGCGCCTATTCCTTCATCCTGCTCTCGGAAAATACCGAAAATAGTAATATAAATAATTAGATACGAAAAAAATGTTAGCGGAATTACTATGGGAATCCAAGCGCTGGGTTTTTTTATTATTGAATTCATTTTTTCAATTCAAAGATGGTAATCTGGCGGTGTTTTTTGGACGAAGTTCGAACATTCTTTGAGCAAACCCCCAACTAAGGAAGCCAGTCCCGCCAC
>Ga0209542_10010728_pt1 | contig 16441 bp, 14 predicted proteins | sample RifCSPhighO2_01_FD_184028 | JGI IMG/M metagenome (GOLD analysis project Ga0209542, IMG submission 184028) | Soil microbial communities from Rifle, Colorado - Rifle CSP2_plank highO2_0.1 (SPAdes) (version 2) | ecosystem: Environmental > Terrestrial > Deep subsurface > Rock core/Sediment ...
TATGGAGTTACGGTCAGTTTCACTCTCCAGAAATGGTGGACTTTTTCTGAGGCTTCCACGGATATGATTCCGATGCAAGCCCTACATTATCTTTATGTCACCCTCGCGGGATTGGTAGTGAATGCTGGCCTACTCTTCGTGTTGGTAGACGTTCTCGGTATGTGGTATATAGTTGCTCAAGCGCTCGTGAGCGCGATAATAGCTGTAGTCAATTTCTTTCTCTATCGTTTCATTTTTCGAAAAATAGATACTATGCGGCCGCAACACTTTGGCGTGCACCAATAGGCGCTATGGAACATCGCGCGTATCAAGATATTGATCTGTTCGAGTCTGCGCACTGGTGGTTCCGGGGTCGACGGGAGATTATTCGAAGCATGTTCAAGCGGCATCTCACCCGCAGGGCTCAGCGGGCACTCGATATTGGTTGCGGCACAGGAATGAATGCCCGTCTTCTTAGGCCGTATGTGCGTGAGATCTTTGGCTGGGAAGCCAGCGAGGAGGCAATCACCCTCGCGCATGCTAAGTATCCAGATCTTACAGTGGAACACATTCGCTTTCCCGAAGAGGTGCCGCCGCAGACAGTCCCATTTGATGTGATTACTTTTTTTGATGTCCTTGAGCATATTGAGGATGACCGTGCGGCGCTTTGTGTTCTGGAATCGCTCCTCACGCCCGGAGGTGTCGTGTTCTTGACAGTCCCTGCATTCCAATTCCTTTGGAGCAAACACGATGTCACACTGCATCACTATCGTCGGTACACACGCAAGATGCTCTCGGCGCGCATTTGCGAAGCCACTTCACTCCGCATTCTTTCTATCGGTTATTTTAATAGTTTTCTCTTTCCATTTATCGCCGCTGTTCGTTTTCTGAAAAGAAGCGGGAGCGATGATGCGTCGGATTTTTCAATCGGGTCGGGGGGTGTTCTTAATAACATTCTCGCATGGGTTTTCGGCGCTGAACGATTTCTAGTGCATGACGTGCCGCTACCGTTCGGCGTATCGTTGTTTGCGGTTCTGACGAAAGAACGGATCACCTGATGCTATGCGTTCTCTGTTCATTCGCCATCGTCTAGCTTTTCTTCTCGCCCTTACGATAGGCGCCATCTACATGAGCCATCACGCGTTTATAGCGAAGGCGCTTTTTGAACGCGGACAAAGATATGTTCCGGTAACAGTTGCGGGAAACCGCGACGAGGCAGGATATTACGCACTCCGGGCGCACGCCGCCTACGAAGGTGATTTGATTGTCGGCGATGTGAATCTTTATGAGTATCAAGACACGCCAGCGTACTTACCAATTATGAATCCGATACTCATGGCGGGCATAGCGCGGCTCGCCGGTTCCTTAGAGCGCGGTTTCATCTTGGCTGATTTTATATTTCCCGCACTTATTTTTCTCATTGTCTACGCGATGGCGTATGAATGCATACGAAGCCGCCATGGTTCCTTGCTGTTTGCGAGCATTTTTCTCATTATGCCGAAATTTGCGTTATTTTCTTCAGCAAGCATACTGCCATTTCTCAGCACTCCCAATGAACTTTATTTTTCACGCTTTGAATATCCTCAAGTTACTTTTTTCTTTTTCGGATTAGCGTTCTATTTGATACTTCGCACATTCCTCCGTCGTGAGCGGTGGACGCCGATCGCGGCTGGGGCGAGTCTTGGGTTCATTTTTTACACATATCTCTATGACTGGGTGTACGTTGGAACTGCGCTCTTTTTACTTACGCTCGTGTTTCTTTTTGAACGCAATTGGAATCAACTGCGTCGCGTCAGCGTACTATTTGGGACCGCGGCGCTCGTGTCGGTGCCCTACTGGATCAATCTGTTCGCGGTTGTACACCTATCTTCATATGGGGATCTTTTGGTTCGACTTGGAACGGAGGTCGGACGTCAACTGCGAGTTGAGATCGTATGGCCCTCATATATTCGTGCTACGGTCTTTACGCTTGCCACCTGGTTCTTACTGGGGAGGGCGCGCCATACGCTTCGCATTCTTCTCGCATCCTTAGTCTTTCCAGTTTTTGTTCTCCTCAACCTGCAAGTTGTGATTGGTGTCATGCCACAGCCCGACCATTGGCATCGGACGCAATTCCTGGCTCTTGCGCTCGCCGCTCTAGTAATAGGTTATTATTTGGCATATTCCGTTCTTAGTCGCCTTTCTACTTTTGTGACCCGCAGCAGTGTTCTCATAAGTATCAGCATGGTATTCATCTTTGGCGTTTGGTCGCAATACGTGATGGCTCAGGCGCGAGCAGAATTATATACTGTAGACCCGACGTATCTGAAAGCATATACCTGGATCCAGGAACATAACCCTCATTCGGTGGTCGCCGCACTCGATTCGACGACAAATCATGAGCTCGTAATGTATGCCGATGCCTACCTGTTCCTTCCGAGTGGTTTTAATACGATCGCGCCGACGGAAGAAATCTGGCATCGCGCGGCGCTTCTTGCTCGGTTGCTCGGTATGAGTACGGAAGATTTTTCTCGCTATGTGCGTACTGAACAAATATACCTCTTCACCGACACGTATCTTGATAGATCTTTCAACAGCTACTTTCGCTCCGAGAAACGCGATCTCCCCGCTGCTGTCCTAGAGAAGCACACTGCATATTTTGAATCAATCATGCACGATGTGGTTCTTGCACTGCCGTACCGTCTTGATTATCTCCTCATCGGTCCCCGCGAAACTCAGTGGTTCGCCGGACCTCAAGCGCTTGACTCTTCTTTCGAGCCAGTATTTCAGACTGGAGAGCTAACCATATACCGTTACCATGAGTAATTTTTTCTCGCTCTCTCTTGTCATACCCGTCTATAACGAATCAAGACGCCTCGAGAAGACATTCGCGTCCCTTTCAAGATTTCTTAAGAACGCTCCCGTTCCCTCCGTAGAGATCATCTTTGTAAATGACGGCAGTACAGACGATACTCTCATGCTTCTTAATCAGTTTGCACACAAGGTTCCTGCACGCATCATTTCCTACCCAGACAATTGCGGCAAAGGGTATGCGGTGCGCACCGGAATGCGAGCGGCAACAGCAGATTATGCGCTTTTTCTTGATGCGGATATGTCGACCGATCTTCTCATGTTCGAACGGTTTGCAGTAGCGATGCAGCAAGGAGCGGCGATTGTCATCGGTACTCGGAAAAACGCAGGTGCGGAAATACATAAGCATCAGCCATGGTGGCGGGAGATGCTTGGGAAAGGGTACACCATTCTTGCGCGTACTATACTCGGTGTCCCGGTAACAGATTTTACCTGCGGGTTCAAATGTTTTCACCGCTTGGCTCGGGAAGCGGTATTTCGGCGTGCATTTATTGACCGCTGGAGCTACGATGCAGAAATTCTTTATCTTGCTCACCGTCTCGGTTTCCAGATTTTTGAAATACCCGTCGTATGGGTGAATGATAGACACAGCTCGGTCCGCCTATACCGAGATATCATTCAATCGTTTTTCGATCTCTTCGCTATCCGTTCGAAACATTCGTTTCTGGAGACGATTCCTTCTCATCCCGATTCATGAAAACGATGTTTATCACAATCTCCCGCGGTTCGCTCATCCGGAATTTCTTTCATTCCGGCGTAATCTCGCGTCTTCTTGATGCTGGATTGCGCATTGTCGTGCTGACACCGAATTATAAAGATCCGTCGCTATTCAGCGCGTATGCCCAAGAGCGGCTTATCCTTGAGCCGCTTTTGTCGTCGCCACCGTCTGTCACCCGACGCATTCTGCAGGAACTCATGCGCGCCGTTATCTTTAATGACACCGTGAAAGCCCGATTCACGTATCGCATCGCGTCCGACACCGACCCATCGCCGTGGCTCTACGCGCCTAGAATGTACCTGTTTCCCTTATTTCGCTTTTTTCCTTTTGCCAGACCGCTTTTGCGTTTTCTAGCGCTCATGTTCGACCCGCAGCGCGAGCACGACCATCTCTTTGAGCGATATCAGCCTGATTTAGTATTTTCGACGACTCCTCACGATGATGCGGATGCGAGCGTTCTCAAAGGAGCGAGACGTTTTGAAGTCCGGACCATATGTATGCCAAAAAGCTGGGATAATCTTTCGAAAATTCTCTTCAGCGTTAAGACCGATCAGATGATGGTGTGGGGCCGCTACTCGAAAAGAATTGCCTGCCGGCTGCAAGGATATGCTGATACAGAGGTGATTACCACCGGTGCTCCCCAGTTCGATTACTATGCGAATCCCGGATACCTTATTCCAAGAGACGACTATTGCTCTTCCCATAGTTTAGATCCCAATAAGCCCTATATTCTGTACGGTTCAAGCGGTGCTGATATGTGCGACGAAGCCTCGTTTGTAGAACTGCTCAAGGAATATGTATACCGGAGTGGCAGGGGCAATATGCAAGTGCTTATACGCCCTCATGTTGGATATAAGAGGGATGCGGATCAATTTGCACGATTCGAGAACGACAAACGGTTTTCTCTCGATCGGACAGAACGGCAAGACCCGCGCCTCCGAGACAATTGGGATACTTCGACGTACCACTTATCGAATCTATTCAACTCCCTGAAGCATGCAGCAGTATGCATCAATGTCGCTTCGACACTCACCATCGACTCGACGCTTTGCGGCACACCGGTTATCAATCTGCGCTTTGATCCGGATGCAAAGGTCGACAAGAAACGACGATCCGTATTGAGATTGTTCGAGACAGGGTATATAAAGGACGCTCTTTCTATGGGCGCTACCTGGGTCGTAGGCAGCAAAAAAGAACTCTTTTTCGCACTCGATGAGATCTTGCACAAACCGTCTTCTAAAAACGATGAGAGGATAAGATTGATTGAGGAATTCGCATTTAAGAATGACGGCAGGTCAGCAGAGCGCGTCGCTGATGCGATAATTTCTGTGCACGAACTAAAGCTCCCCTGCGTCAAGAATATGTTATGATGCGTGGTGATGAACAGGCACGTATGTCTATAGCCTCCCATGTAAAGGCGGTCTTAAGGAAATCGCCCCTCACCATTGCCGCGTATCGTGCCATTAAGAACGCGACGGTATATCCCCTCAGATTTACATCGCTCAGGACCCTGCAGCTAGAAAATCTTCCGCTTAAAGATCTCTTACACCCGGAAAAAGTCGGGTTATTGAAAATCGTCGCCCCTTATACAAAAGCGGGATATCCCCGCCTCTCGAATGTATACGCACTCTCCATCGCGCTTGAAGAGGGAAACGTTCCTGGTGCTTTCGTTGAGTGCGGGACTTGGAAAGGGGGTTGTTCCGCCATCATGGGGGCAGTATCCGATCGCTATGGAAGCAGGCGTATGACGTGGTACCTCGATTCTTTTGAGGGCATGCCGGACCCGACCGAAGCGGATGGCGAAGGGACTGAAGAAATCGAAGGAGACATTCTCAAAGCAAGCGCCTCCGATGTCAAAGAGATCATTTTCAAAAAACTCAAGCTTGCTCCGGCGCGCAATCGAATCGTGAAGGGCTGGTTCAAGGAGACACTGCCGAAAGTGAAAGATGAGATCGGGCCGATCGCGCTCCTGCGCCTCGACGCCGATTGGTACGAAGCAACCTTATATTGCTTGCGGGAGTTATACAATCAAGTCGTCCCGGGCGGGTATATCATTTTCGACGACTATGCCCGCTGGGAAGGCTGCCGCAAGGCTGTTAGAGAATTCCTCGAAGAGCGTAAACTCAACCCGAAATTTGAGTATATCGGTACGTATGGTCACCGGGTAATGTTCTTCAAGAAGTCCTAACACAATCAGGGTAATCGACTCATTATTCAAACCTATGTCTCGTACCGAACTCATGAAGCTTCCGATTCTGGAACTTCGTACGCTCGCGCAGAGCAAGGCGCCCGAAGCCGGTCGTGACCCGTATGTCGGCATGACTATTCGCCTCCTTTCGATCCATATTACAAAAATGCTACTACGCACCCGCATCACGCCGCTCGAAGTGACCGTCTTAAGCGTCATCCTTTTTCTTGCTGGTGTTCTATTGTTTGCATGGAACCAGCTTTGGCTTGCCCTCGCTGGCATTGTACTTATTTATATCTCCATTCTCCTTGACGGCTGCAATGGAGAGCTTGCACGCCTGCTCGAATACCGCCCAGAAATCGGGTCGCGGTACGTCGAACCGGTGAGCCACGATATCCAATACGGGCTGATGTTCATACCGCTTGCGGTAGGAGCGTACGCAGCGACCGGATCGGTACTCGTTATCTATGCAGCTTTTGCCGCCGCGGTCGCGAAATTGCTCAACAGATTCTTCATCATGCGTTACGACCAGACGCTCGCAACCGACCGAAAAAACGTCGATACGGAAGGAGAGCCGGTCATTCGGTTTGATCAGAATGTCGGTTTCCTTCATCGGGCATATCGTTTCTTGAATAGGAACTTTTTCAGCTCGGTCGGGCTCATCGTGCCGCTCCTCTTCTTTACGCTTCTCGGCCGGGTTGACCTCTTCATCTGGCTCTTTGCCGCAGTGTATAGCGCCTTTGCGCTCACACATTTCTGTAAACAATTTCGCCAGATCAACCGCATCGATAAGCCCCGTATCGCCCAATGACCGAGAAACGTCTCACTGCGGTTATATTGGCGGGAGGTCGGGGTACCCGCCTTGGCGAGCTTGCGGAAGAAACACCGAAGCCGCTCCTCAACGTCCACGGTAATCCTCTTCTCGGTTACGGAGTCGGGTTCGCGCTCGCTCTCGGCGCGACCCGTGTCGTCATCGCGGCGGGTCATATGGCCGAGAAGATCGACGAGGCGCGGAAAAAATTTAAGGTCGATACCGTCCTCGTGACCGACCGGATATCCCAGCCGGGCAAGCGAATTCTCGGCGTACTTGCGGCACGGGATTTCGTGGAGGGAGACATGGTCGTCTTTGACGCGGATTATATCTTTCATCGGGATGTGGCTGACGCGGTACGAAACGGAACGTATTCCGACGTCACTGTTCATGCGGCGGATAGCAAGTCTTCATGGATGGCCCAGGACGTAGTCGTGCGTTTTGCCGACCAGTATCGGCTTGTTGATATGGTCAAGACGGAGGGTACAAAAGAGAGGCTTGAAGCCAACGAGCTTTATTTCAACAGTCTCGTATATTGTCCGGAGCATGTCCTCGAGGAATTTTTCTTGGTAGCCGAACGCATCGCGGCCATAGAAGGACCCGGAGGTCAGCATCTTGAGGACGCGGTGCTTGCTTTCAACAAGAACGGATCGGTTCGCGTCAGGAATCTTGGCAAGCCGCTATGGGTCGAGGTTGATACGCCCGCAGAACTCGACTCCGCGCGGCGATTTGTGGAGACGTATGCAGGCGCCGTTCCTCGCGCATGAAAACGGATAGGCGTAAATTCGGTTTTGATTTCGACGGTGTTATCGCAGATACCATTCGTCTCAAGCAACGCCTTGCCAGAAAACTGCATGGCGTCTTCATACCCGGAGAAAAGTTTAAAGAATATATAGTCGTCGACGAAGGTTATTTGACTCGAGATCAGTACCGTGCCCTCATGGCTATTGTTTGCGGCGACCCAGTACTCGGGATTCAAGCATCAGAAATACCTGGTGCAATCGCTACATTACGCGCTCTACAAAATCGGGGGGACCAGATAAGAATCGTCACTTCCAGGTCAGGACCGGAAGTCGACGTGATCCATGCGTGGTTCGGTGAGCGAGGACTCTCCTTGGATTGTGTTGCGGTCGGTTATGGTAATAATAAAATTGCCGCGGTTGAAGGTTTCGATACGTACATCGACGACGACCTTCCCAAGTTGGTGCCCCTTATCGGGCATATTCCCCAACTCATTCTTTTTTCACAACCGCACAATAAACATGCGATCGTCCCGCATCCCATCACACGTATGGATACGTGGGATGAGCTAACTCACGCGACCGGTTTACGAAAGTTATTCGAATTTTTCCGTACGGACGTATGAAATCGCGAAACGTCAAGCGACCAGATCAGGACGAATTACCACGCTATGCGCCCGCATATGAAGCGTGGGTGCAGAAGACGGGCACGAATTCGGAGATACTTTTGAAACACTACTTTGATTCGGGAGAAAGAAAGATCATCGCACGTTACGGCAGTCAGAAGGGAGGTTTCTCGTACAAAGAAGCGCTGCGATGTATGCAGCGGCTTATGACGTACCAGAAAAGTTTAGAGGAATTGAATATCCCCCTATCGCCGATTGAACAGCTCGTCTTGGAATACGATCCCGGATCCAAGCGGGCAATCATCACGAAGGTCTCTCCTTGGGTTGGGACGGAAATAGGTGCGCTACTTGAACGTTCTGGCCCCGGCGACATGCCACTCGTTCGAGGTCTGATCGATGGAATGATATCAATTCTCCAACCGGTGTGCAAGGCGCGTTGGAGGGGGTGGGAGACGCGCGTCGGCATTGATCCTCGCGTGGCGAACTTCACGCTTGATGCGGCAGGAAAGATTTGGTTTGTCGATGTCTTTCCCCCGCGATATCGTCTTAAGAGCGGGCCCCTTGTAGAGTGGCCGGAGCCCCATAGTAGCCTTGGGCGTACGCTAGGATATTTTAAGCACTATGACGTTCGCGGCATCATACTCTGTTTTCTTTCTCAGCTCGGTCGTGCCAATCCTACGCTACGAGCATCATTCGAGTCGATGGTGCTTGGCTCCTTAGACAAACTCCTCTCAGAGAAAGAGCGAGTCTTTTTTGTCCAGGGATTCGAACAAACGTCATGGAAAAAAGTCCGTTCGCTTCTCAGCGCGCGATCGCCTGTATCGTCGGAAGACAAGCGGCACATTATCACTCTCATAAAAGGAGCTTCCCACGAGCAAGTATTCGGGTACCCTTATTATGTGTATGGGCTCCGAGAAATTGCACTCGAATTAGCATCAGCAGGCCTCATGAACAACGATTCTTTAGAGGAGTTCTTTCGGAAATCGCACTTCGAGGATAAACTTCCAAGTCAGAAGCTTCGGGAGCTTGAGGGGCATCTCAGTACTGTTGTGCAGACGACGTGAAATGCACTGAAGCCGTCGCCATGGCATTATGAGCAATATATGCACCACTTCCTTTTTGAACCAACTCAGGTTATCAGAGGTGTACATCTCTGATTTTATATGACGATACGCTTCGAGCAGTTTCTTTCAATGCTCCGCCTTGCTCGTGAGACATATGCAGCGTACCTGCCGCAGATTCTCGCGCTCGCAGTATTAGGATTTTTGAGCGGCCTCTTTGAGGGTATCGGTGTCAATGCGCTCATTCCGCTTCTTGCGATTTTAACGGGTTCGGCCTCAGGCGGGGACGACCCGATATCACAGGCGATAGAGCGTTTCTTCTCGCTCCTCGGCATAGATTTCTCTCTTAAGTTCATACTCATCTTCATCATTCTTCTCTTTATATTAAAGGCGACTGTGTTACTGCTCTTTAATTACATCAAAATCAAAATCAGCTCCGGATACGAAAAAAAGATTCGTACTGCGCTTTTCAGAGACCTTCTTCACGCGGAGTGGCCGTACCTGTTAAAACAAAAACTCGGATATTTCGAAACGATGATGATGACGAACATCCGATTCGGTTCGGAACTGCTCGGACAAATCGGAGATGTGATTATCCTTATCGCGGGACTCATAGTGTACACAGCCATCGCGCTTAATATTTCTCCGCGGATTACGTTTATAACGCTTGCGGTCGGTGCCGTTTTCTTTGTTGCGCTTAGGCCTCTTCTCAGCCGTACGCGCAGTGCCGCAAGACAAACCGCGGCCATTAATAAGTCGGTGGCTCATTTTCTCAACGAGAACATCATCGGAATGAAGACTCTCAAGGCAGCCGTAATTGACGAAGAGATCGGGACGCGCGCCTCACGGTTCTTTGATAGTTTGGCGCGCCTACGTACGCGAACGCTTCTATTGCGCAACATCGGCGGTACCATATTGCAGCCGATAAGCCTCATCTTTGTGAGCATTATTTTTAGCATCTCGTATAAGCTTCCGGGTTTTCAGTTCGTGGCATTTATTCCGGTCGTGTACCTCATACAGAGAATCTTTTCGTATCTACAGCAACTTCAAAGCCATTTGCACAAGGTGATGGAATCAGGACCGTATGTTAGGACTATTCTTGAGTATCAGCGCGAGACACGCGCACATCGTGAACAGACGTTCGGAACACAAGCATTCGCTTTTAAGGAGTCGCTCGAATTCAGGGATGTTTCCTTCGGTTATGCCCCCGATAATCCCGTGATTAACCATGTTTCGTTTCGTCTTGAGAGAGGCCGGATGATGGGAATCGTAGGACCTTCTGGGGGCGGTAAGACGACGATTGTCGATTTAGTACTGCGATTCTTCCACCCCGACTCGGGCGCGATACTTCTTGACGGAGTCAATATACGAGAAATTTCGCTTTCGGACTGGCGCAGGTCCATCGCCTATGTGTCGCAGGACATATTTTTGCTGAACGACACTATTGCGAACAACATTCGTTTCTACGATGACACGATTACGGACCTTGATATGATTCGCGTGGCAAGGATGGCATCCATCTATGAATTCATAGAAAGTTGTCTAAAAGGTTTTGAGACTCCGGTCGGTGAACGTGGCATCCTGCTTTCAGCTGGGCAACGTCAGCGCGTCGTGATTGCGCGGGCGCTCGCTAGGAATCCTGAGCTGCTCATTCTTGACGAAGCGACAAGCGCGCTTGATAATGAGTCGGAAGCGCAGATTCAAAAGGTTATCGAGAACTTGAAAGGGCGGGTAACAATTCTCGTCATTGCGCACCGGTTGGCCCTTATCGCCAGTGCCGATACGGTTCTCATTCTTGAAAAGGGAACAATCGTCGAACAAGGGAATCCGCAGCGCCTACTTGCGAATCCCGACTCTGCGTTTTCGAAGCTCACCAACGCAGGAAAATGAACGCAGGCGCAAAACAGCGACTCTATTTACTTCCGGTCTATGTCGGGTCGCTGAAATATTATGAAAAACTACTTCCATATCTCAAAGAACGATACGACGTTCGTTTCCTAATCATCCGTCCGGATGACGAGCGGCGCCGCGGAATGCTTTCTTATTGCAGTTCGCACGGACTTCCTGTTGAGCTATTGGATGCGGGGCTCTCCCGCTGGCGTTTCCGAATACCGTTTATAAGTGCCCTAATAAAACGCGCCGCGCACCAGAAGGCATGCCGAGCATTATTTGACAGCACACCGAACGTGAAGCTCGTGGCGGTAAAAGCGATTGCGGGATTCGAACCGGTATTCCGCGAGGCAAATCGCCGTGGCATTGAAACGATTGTCTTGCAATCCGCGCTCGTACCACCCTCGAATTTTTATAGAAAAGATGCCGATTCATTCGCAATAGGGTTTATCTATCGTCTTTACTACGCGCTTCTCTCATCATTATTTTTTATTTTCGATGTTCTGACCAACGGACTGAGATACCGTTTAGTCTCCACACATCCGAAGAGGGTGGGGGTTATAGGATCTGAGGGTATTTCGATTTTCAAAACGCGATTCGGGTTCGATCCGACAACCATCACGGTTGTCGGGAACGCTGAGTTTCAACGGGTATCCGAGCTTAAAACACGAGTCGTTGAAGATAGCGCGCATCGGATGAAACTCTTACAGAAATACAAGCTTGACCCGAAGAAAAAACGGATTCTTATTTTCTCTGTGTGGTATGAGCATCACGGAGCAGTCAGACCGGCACATCTCTATTCTCCGGAAGATATAAAAACTCAGATTGCGTACTACGGACACATCATACAAACGATACGTAGTGTGTGTTCGGAACAGGAATATGAAGTGCTCTTTAAACTGCATCCGGCAGAGAAAAACATATATGAATCCTATAATTCACTCGGAGTATTTTTCTTTGGAGACGAATCTGTCCCGGAAGAATTGCTTGTTCTTTCGGACTTATATATCGCCGACCCGTGTACGAGCGCGAATTACATGGTCATAGCGAGTGGCGTTCCGGCGTTGTTCGTGAACGCCGAAGCGCTTCCGGCGCTTAATAAATGTACGCTGTTCTACCCAATCAAGCGGATTATCCAAAACTGGGAAGAATTGGATAAAGCGTTACTCGCATTCAAAAGAGGAACACTCGACGCGGGCTATGATGATAGCGCCATAGACAAGCATTCAATAGATCGGATCGTAGAGTTTATAGGAAAGTGAATCCGTGTATACTATGGCGCATACTATGATTATGAAAGATATTGGGGCAGAAGGACGCATGAGGAAAACACTCGCACAAGAAATAATCGCACTCGGTAATCTTAAGAAAAACATCAGAAGCACTGCCTTCAATTCAGCTATAAAATTGCTGAAAAATCGAACGGGCAAAATCGTGGTACTTGGGGTAGGGAAGTCAGGGATCATTGGCCTTAAGATTGTGGCTACCTTCACGAGTTTGGGGCACACAGCGGTATTTCTCCATCCGGTAGAAGCTCTTCACGGCGACACCGGCATTGTAACTGACGGGGATATTCTCATTGCCCTGTCATTTTCAGGGGAATCTGCCGAAGTGGTCAAGATTGTTCGGTATCTGAGAATCAATTTTTCGGTGAGTTGCATATCCATTACCGGGGATGAAAAATCCTCACTCGCGCTGCTGTCCGATGTGCCAATTACAATTGATGTTCCCGATGAGGGATGCCCAATCGGTCTTGCGCCTATGGCGAGCGCCGTGGCGACGCTCGCCGTCGGCGACCTCCTCGCCTCCGCACTTACGTCTCCCGCCGAATTCGACAAACGACACTTCGCCAAACTTCATCCCGGCGGGAGCCTCGGCCTGGACTCAAGAACCGTCCGGGAGATGATGAAAGAGAGGAATGCGATGCCGCTTGTTAAGTATGATGCTCCGCTCCAGCATGTACTTACCGTCATGACAGAAGACGGGCAGGGAGTGGCCGGCGTCTGTAGCACGAAAGGGACGCTGGTTGGAATTATTACTGATGGTGACGTTCGTCGGTTTATCCTTAAACATCACTCCATCGGCACAAAAAAGGCGAAAGAAGCGATGACCAAGAATCCGAAAACAATCCGCGCGAATGAGACGGCGAAGGACGCTCTTTTGTTTATGGAACAGTATAGAATCACAAGCGTATTCGTCATAGACGACGCCAGCAAAAAACCGGTCGGCATGATCCATATGCACGATATTCTCGGATTTATATAATCGCGATAGAATTATGAACAGTCGCCAAAAAACAATTTTCATCATCATCAGTCGTTCGTTCTTGACGCGCAATATTCTGCGTTCGGGGACGCTCTCTCTCCTTAAGGAGCGCGGACATAGAATCGTCATCTTCTTCCAAGCAAAAGACGTTCCGCAGTATCTGCGGGATGAGTTTGAAGGTGCACAGGTCACGCTGCATACTTGTGACGCTCCGATTCGACCCTTACACAGGCGAGTGAACCGACTGAAGCGTTATTTGATCGACACGCGGACGACGCGGCTTGTAGCGCGGTTTGATACGAAGAAAAAAGTCGTCGGGCCCGCCGGCGTGGTTTCTTCAGTGGAAAAACCGTCAATACGTATTTTCTTCGAACTCGCGCTCGTGCGCGTCTGTGGACATTTGCCGCCGCTTCGGTGGCTCTTCCGCTTCCTCGAACGGCATATATTCCTCCAGCGCCATGAAGCTATTGAAGAGTATTTTAATCACTATCGTCCGGATGTTGTGGTATCTACCTCGCTCATCTCGATATTCGATATCGCTTTTATAAAAGCGGCGCACCACAGAGGAATTCGGACTCTCTCAATGCCGAAGGGATGGGACAATGTGACGAAAGAATATTATCCTTTTTTGCCGGACTGGTTCGCTTCGCCGAATGAAATCTCTTCCGCATGCGCGGTTACGCTGCAGGATATGCCGCCCGCGCGTGTGAGAACGGTCGGTTTGCCGCAGTTTGATTGGTATGCGCGTCCGAAAATTCGCAGAACGCGCGAAGAACACTTGCGTGCGAAAGGACTTGATCCTTCGCGCAAAATCATATTCTTCGGCTCCGAAGGCGCTTGGTCGCAGAATGATTGGCGTATTGCCGAAATGTTGTATGACTGGGTCATTAAGGAAGAATTCGGCATGCCGGCCCAGCTCTTAATCAGGCCGCATTACAGCGACGTCCAAAGCTCAAAATTTGAAAACTTGCGTGGCAAACCGTTCGTGTTCGTTGATGATTATCCCAAGGTTGATTTTCTTGTAGATAAGTGGGACCCGACTGTCGCCGATACTATAGACTTCACGAATTCAATTCTGCATTCCGATGTTGTCATCAATATTGCTTCTTCTCTCGCGCTTGACGCCGCCTGCGCGGACAAGCCCATCGTTCTCGTCAGTTTCGGCTGTGAATTCGCCGGACAAGAGGACGTCACCGTGCCTAAACTTTACGGTTCGGACCACATGCGCTGGCTAGAGGAAGCCGGAGGAACTGACCGTGCCGATTCCTCGGAAGAACTTAAAAAAATAGTCACTCGTGCACTCGCCAATCCTGCGTGGCGTGCAGAAGGGCGCGAGCGCCTACGCACAGGTCTTTGCTATCACGTGGACGGGAAGTCATCCGAGCGTCTCGCGAACCTCGTAAGCGAAGTGATAGAATCCAACTAATGAAGATACTCGGTATCGTGACGGCGCGCGGGGGCTCAAAGAGAGTGCCCCGGAAAAACATAAAAGAATTCTGCGGGAAGCCGCTTCTCGCATGGACGGCGGAAGCGGGGCTCGCAAGCGGCGTATTGGACCGTTTCATTCTATCAACCGACGATGAAGAGATCGCGGCAGTAGGGAAGAAGGCGGGACTTGAAGTGCCGTTTATGCGGCCTGCGGAGCTGGCAAACGACACTGCAGGTTCCTACGGAGCGGTGAAGCATGCGGTGGAGTGGCTGCGCGAGAATAGAAGGTACGAGGCACCCTGGATTATCCTGCTCGAGCCATCGTCGCCCGGCCGTCAGGCATTTCATATAAAAGAAGTGGCGGAACTTATTGCAAACCAAAGCATTTCTTTTGATTCGTTACTTGGTATCGCGAAGATGCCCGGGCACTACAGCTATTTGAAAGAAATGAAACGTGACGAAAATGGAATAGTCACACGCGTCGGAGACGGCGCGATTGTGAGGAATCTCATTCATCATAATCAGGATATTCCGGTCACGTACTATTTTAATTCTGCCATTTATGCGTTCAAGACCACGGATCTCTTCGACGGCAACAATTCGCTTTGGGGAGACGGCAGTTACGGCTATCTTATGGACGAAAAATATTCCATGGATATCGATACGCCAAATGATTGGATTATCGCAGAAGCGAAGATGCGCACGCTTCTTGCAGAAAAAGAATAAAATTCCAGCCCTTGTTATTTATGCGTTTTCGTGCTTTACTTATTGAGGAAAAGCATATTGACATATCACATCGTATCATAACCGCACTCACAGGGGGTTCCAATGGAAAGTAGCTCTATGGCTTCGAGAGGCGAGCTCGCCTTTCTCGATAACGATTCGTCGCTCATGCGGACGAATATCACGCCGAAAAACGTAACGCTCATCGCATGTCCTTGGACGTTCTATGAGCGGGCGGAGTTCCTGTCCCAGCAGTTGGGACTCGGCTACGTCGGCGCGTACACGCAGAAGTTCGGTCATCGGATAATCAAGTACATAGATCCGATGATTGCCGGCGGCAACGCCGTCAGCGTGCCGGTGCAGACAAGATATCAAAGCACGAAAAGGTTCGGTTTCTCTGACGAATGGATTGTCGCCCAGATTCCAGACGAGACGGACGTAATCGGCGTTAACGCGCCGTTTACCGATTCCCGCATAGTGCTGTATCCGCTCATTCGGGCGATCAAACGGCGGTTCCCGAACATACCGGTTGTGGTTGGCGGAGTCCTCGCGACGACGCTTCCGCACCAGGTCATTCGCGAATCGGATGCCGATATCGTGGTGAAGGGAGAGGGCGAGATTGCCTTTTCCCGAATCCTTAACGGCGACCCGCTCGAAACGATTCCCGGCCTCGCATTCAAGAAAAAGGGCGGGAGCATTTTCGAGAATTCATTGCGGAGTCAGCAACTGAAGACCGTTGATCAGATTCCATCGCCGGGCTACGATTTCCGCCCGATGGAGGAATATGTGAAATGGTCTCCGCGCGGGGATCGGGCCGACCGGACTCTCTCGCTCATATCGTCGCGGGGATGTCCGTTCACCTGTGAGTTCTGCAGTATCCCTGAGAAGGGACAGGTATGGAGACCGTTCACTCCCGAACGCGTTCTTGGAGAGATCAGGGCGGCAATTGAGGCGTGGGGTGTCAACCACATAGAGTTTGAGGATGACAACTTTACGCTTCAGGAACCGCGGGCGCTTGCAGTGCTCCAGTATCTCCGCGATTTGCGGAGGAGGGGATATCCGATTGGGTGTTCTTTCCCAAACGGCATCATGATCGATCGGATGAGCGAGGGTCTCGCCGTCCTCCTTAAAGAGGCCGGCGCCGACATCATCTATCTTCCGG
>Ga0209542_10010729_pt1 | contig 16437 bp, 17 predicted proteins | sample RifCSPhighO2_01_FD_184028 | JGI IMG/M metagenome (GOLD analysis project Ga0209542, IMG submission 184028) | Soil microbial communities from Rifle, Colorado - Rifle CSP2_plank highO2_0.1 (SPAdes) (version 2) | ecosystem: Environmental > Terrestrial > Deep subsurface > Rock core/Sediment ...
GGGCTTTGGCTTTCTTTTTTGAAAAAATAGGCGGCTACAAAATTCATAAATAAATATATGATGTATTGTAGTATAACATTGTCCGACAATATAACAAAATGATAAGATGTGAATATCTATGAACAATGTATTTATTTTCCACGGAACAGAGGGATACCCCGAAGAAAACTGGTTTCCGTGGCTAAAACAAGAATTGGAGCAAGGGAGCCGTAAGGTCTTTGTACCACAATTCCCCTCGCCACCAATAGTGCCAGCAAAAATAGCAGAGTGGTTTGATGTTTTAAAAAACTATGAGCAGGACATCAACAAAGACACTATTCTAATCGGACATAGCTTAGGCGGTATTTTTACTCTGCGAATACTTGAAAAACTAATTCATCCGGTCAAAGCGGCTTTCTTTGTTGGTACGCCTATCGGCGTTCAACCGATTAAGAACTATGATCGAGATAATGGTTTTAGCGGTTTCTCTTTTGACTGGGAATCGATAAAAAAGAAAGCCGCTGACTTTGTAGTTTTTCAATCCGATGATGACCCTTATGTTGGTTTGGAAAACGGTAAAGAACTTTCAAAAAATCTTGGTATTGAGCTTTCTTTTGTACCGAACGCCGGACACTTCAACAAAAGAGCTGGTTATCTCAAGTTTGAGAAATTAAGAGATAAGGTTTTAAAAATTCTAGAAAAATAATTTGTATGGCGAACATATCATCAAAGTTAGGGCAAAATATGAAGCGTATCAGAACGAAAAAGAATATGTCGCAAGGCGATATTGCCCGTGCATTAGAAGTTGATAGAGGTTATATCAGCAATATTGAAAGCGGGAAGAAAAACCTGACCCTTGCGACAATTCAGAAATTAGCTAATGCACTTGGGGTATCGGCTGACGAATTGCTAAAATAATATGGAAGATAGCTGGTTTATCAAAAAAATATACGAAACCACAACTCGCCATTTCCATAAATGGTATGGTTTAGTTTCGGCGTTTTTGTTGCTTATAATTATCTCTTTGATTGTTTTTCGTCTGATACCAACAGGAGAAATTCCATTTATAAAATATGGTATTGGAGTAAGTATACTCGGAGCGATTATTCTCGTCGGCTGGACTTTTTATGTTTGGAAGTATCCCAAGAGATCGCGAACGCGACTAGGTGTTGCTATTGCTGTTCAAGTCGAAGATTTAGAAGTCTATAAATTTTTTCAAAAAGATTTTCTCGCCCCTTTTAAAAGTAAAATCTACGAACTAAATTTACCTTTTGATGTCTTGGTTCTCAAAAATCATCAATCAGAAAAAGTTGAAACAACAGAGGATGCACGAAAAGTTCTAAAAAAAACACGAGCGCACTTTTGTATCTGGGGCTCTATTAAGAAAAGAAAAAATGCTCCAGTTGGAGATAAATATCTATTTTCTCTGCGTGGCATTGTTGTCCACAAGCCGATCCAAGAAGTCCAAAAGGTACTTCTCCGAAAAGAGTTTAATCAGTTACTTCCCAACACGGTAATTTTTGAAGAGCACCTACAGTTTGAAGTTTTTGAATTTAGGGCCAATCAGACAGTTGCCGCGCTTGATTACATAACAGGCCGCGCCGCCCTGCTTTCTGGAGATTTCAACACCGCCATTCGCTTGCATGAATCATTATTTAACGCGATACAGAGTGGCCAACAATATCCTATCAGCAAGGAAACACTCAAAAATTTACTCTCGTTAGAGTATGATCAAAAAGCAAGCTTTGAATTTTTTAATCCTTCGGCAGGAAACGCATATATTGAGAGTGTTAAGAAATCGCTCCAGTATAATCAAAATAATTACGGAGCATTATTAAAAAGAGCCATTATTGAATTTAATGGTGGAAATGGCAACGCACAAACTGCGTTAAATACGATAAAAGAAGCAAAAAATCGCGCGGGCGGCGTTTATCATTGGTTGTATAGTAAAGCGTTCCTGCATTTTTGGTTAGAGCAATATAATGACGCATTACAAAGTTGCGATAAGTTGAAAGAAAAAAGTTATGGTGGAGAAGAAATAACTGTGCAGGAAGTGATCAAGTTCAATGAGGATTTGCTAAAGAAACATGATAAACCACAACTTTACTACTGGCTTGGTTTTGTCAGTATTGTAAAAAACAAGAACTTATCTCTCGCCGACAAATATTTTCAGGAGTTTGTAACTAAAGCAGATAATTCGATGAGCGATCTAAAAATACGAGCAGAAAGTTATTTGGGAACTATTAAAAAAGAAATAGGATACTAAATATGCAACTTCTTAAAACAATCAATCCTGAAAAAGTAGACGAAAAGAATATCCCCGGCTGGGAATACAGAAAGGCCGCCAGAGCCGTGGTTTTAGATAACGAAAATCAAATCGGATTACTACATGTGAGTAGTAAGAATTATTACAAACTTCCTGGCGGCGGAATTGAAGAAGGCGAAGATATAAAAATTGCACTGGATCGGGAGTGCGAGGAAGAGCTAGGTGTTCAAGTTGAAGTACTAAAAGAAATTGGGAGCATTATTGAATATCGAGCGCAATTCAAACTCCACCAAACATCATATTGTTTTCTTGCAAAAACTAGCTCGGACAAGAATGCTCCCAATTTCACTGACGAGGAAAAATCCTCCGGTTTTGAAATTGTTTGGGTGGGGCCAAAGGAAGCATTGCGATTGCTCAACCTCAAACAAACTTCCGATTACGAAGGTGGGTTTATTGAAGAAAGAGATTTCTGCTTCTTGAATAAAGCATTACAAGAGCAAATGTGATAAAATTCATAAACTGTAGCCGCCTAATTTTTCAAAAAAGAAAGCCGAAGCCCGCGCGGATTCCTCCCCAGACCCCTCCTCCGCGCGGGCGAGTCCGTCGCCCCGCCTCCTTTGCCCCAGAAAAATAGTGGCGGGGCGCATTATTTCAGATTTCGCTTTTTGGATTTGTGTATCAGATTTGGCAAAATAATTTCAAAAGTTTGCAAAGGTTTTAATTCGGGAGCCAGATGGGACGCGGTGCCTCTTCTTTAGGTCTGTGCTAAAATATAAGATAATAGTAGCTCAAAGACGCAATATGAAAACAATCTTCTGCGAATTCCTTGATAGCAAAGATAAAAACGGTGCTATTAAAATCAAGCCCTTAGGCCTTGCAAAAAATAAGGTGCGTAAACCAATGTTACCCGGTTGGAAGGATGTTGTTACTAAGATTGTCATTGATAAAAATTATTCCAAAGGACTCGATGGCATTGGAGATTATTCGTACATTATTGTCGTCTACTGGATGGATAAAGAGAAAGAATGTCACCTTAAACATCATCCGCAAGGGAGAGAAGATGTTCCGTATGTTGGAATTTTTGCCTGCCGTTGTCCTCAAAGGCCAAACCGTATTGCTATCTCAACCGTTAAGCTCCTTTCAAGACGCGGGAATAGCATAAAAGTCAAAGGTTTGGATATTGTCAATGGCACACCTATTTTAGATATCAAGCCCTATACCCCTGCCTACGATAGAGTGGGTAAAGCAAAAGTTCCAGACTGGGTAAATAAACTTGTTTTCTAAAAAAGCTATAAAAAACTTGTAAATTATGCATATTTTCTCTCCCTATCAAGAAGATCAGATAGAATTAATTAACCAAATTGAACAACAAGTTAGTGGTAGTTCTTTTAGGCTTAGTACAGTTTCTCCTGTTGATGATTTTGAAAAAGACACTCGTATCTGCCTGACAAGCGTGCACATACCGCATGAACAATTAATTAATAAGATAGAGGGTTTTTTGGAACCATTGAAAAAAGTATCACCTAATTACTTCTACTATCCGGCTGATTCACTGCATATGTCTATAAAAAATGTTAGAGTTATCAATGACCCTCCTCATTTTATAGAGGAGGATATAAATAAAGCAAAACAAGTCTTTGGATCGGTTATCCCACGTCACAAAAAATTTAATGTTTACTTCTATCGTTTACTACTATTTCCTAATAATCTTGCTCTTGTTGGCACAACAGACCCGGAACTGGATAATATTATTATCGATTTGGACAAAGAACTGAAAAAAGCAGGCGTGCCGGATGATAAAATATATATAAGCTCGCAGCGCTTTTTTAGTAATACGACTTTAGCAAGGTTCAATAGCGCACCTACTCGCGAGTTTTTAAAGCGGGTCGAGGAATTATCAAAGTCACTTTCGTTTGAGCCTTATGTCGTTAATTCGGTAACGCTTCTTACATGCAATGCAGTGTTTTTTGATAGAAACATAGTAAAAACATGGGAACTAGAATAGCAGAGTCAAGAGACAGCCAAAGATGGAGAATGTTCTATCTCATTTCTTCGATATAACTTACATTCTGAAAAGCATATAAATAATAGGTCCGAATAGTTAAGTTCTCGGAGTCAATAACCTATAGTTTGTTGACATTCGTCTCTTCCTATGATATAGTATCAAGTACGGATATAAAAGAATATATCTGCTTAATTTTGACAAAGTTTGAATAGTTTAAGATAAAGGTACCCCAACTTCATTTTTTGTATCTTTTCTCCATATTCACACGTCTGGTTCTTATTTAGGCAGGTATATTCTTTTATCAACCTAATTTATGTATAAAAAACAATTTAGATCCAATTGGCAAAGAGGAACGAATAAATCTAAAAAGATTAACCGCGCTTTTTATATTAAAAAGGCAGAAGAAAGAGATGAAAAAACTTTTATTCCAAAGCACAATTTTTCGGATTTTCTTATAAGTAATGAATTAAAGCAGAATATTCTTGAAAAAGGATATACTACACCAACCCCCATACAGGATGAGGCAATAGAGCCTATACTTTTGGGAAAAGATATTATAGGTTTGGCAAATACCGGTACGGGTAAAACTGCCGCATTCTTAATTCCTCTAATAAATAAAGTTTTGTACAACCGTTCACAGAAAGTACTTGTCGTTGTCCCTACAAGGGAATTGGCGGTACAGATCCAGGAAGAATTTATTGCTTTTACCAAAAACATGAATGTTTATTCTGTGTTATGTATAGGCGGAGTAAGTATATATAAACAGATTCATAATTTAAGGCAGAATCATGATATTGTTATTGCAACGCCGGGGCGAATAAAAGACCTTGAAAAACAGGGTAAGCTAAAGTTATTTAAGTACAATAATATAGTGCTTGATGAGGTAGACCGAATGATGGATATGGGTTTTATTAATGACATAAAATTTATTATTTCCCGCCTGCCGCAAAACCGCCAGTCGTTATTTTTCTCAGCCACTTTTCCGCAGAGTATAGGAAGCATTGCCCGTACTTTTTTAAAAAATCCTGTTACGATCTCGGTAAAATTACAGGAAATACCTCTTACGGTTGAGCAGGATGTTATAAGAGTAAATGGCAGAGTGAGGGCTGATGTTCTCTGTGAACTCCTTTTAAGACAAGGCTTTGATAAAGTTCTCGTTTTTGGCCGGACAAAGTGGGGCATGAACAAACTTTCTGTTATTCTAGATCGGCGCGGTTTTAAAGTTGCCGCAATTCACGGAAATAAAAACCAGGCGCAGAGACAGCGCGCGCTTAACCAGTTTAAAGATGGATTGGTTAATGTTCTTATTGCAACGGATGTTGCCTCCCGCGGGCTGGATATTGACGATGTAACTCACGTAATCAACTATGATGAGCCTGCGTCCTATGATGATTATATCCATCGAATAGGAAGAACCGGAAGAGCAAATAAGACAGGCATTGCATTAACTTTTGTCGACTAATATCAAATTATTTTAATATGAAGAATATAAGAAATGTAGCAATAATCGCGCACGTTGACCATGGAAAAACAACTTTGGTCGACGCGCTATTGAAGCAATCAAAAACAAAACTTGCGAAAAATTCTTCCGACTCACTTATTATGGACAGCAATGAGATTGAACAGGAAAGAGGGATTACTATTTTTTCAAAAAACGCCTCTATTATGTGGCAAGATACAAAAATAAATATTATTGATACGCCGGGACATGCAGATTTTGGGGGAGAGGTAGAACGCATTTTAACAATGGCCGATGGGTGCCTTTTGTTAATAGATGCAAAAGAGGGTCCTATGCCGCAGACTCGGTTCGTTTTAAAAAAAGCGCTTGAGCGCAAACATAAGATTATTGTTGTTGTAAATAAGATCGATAGATCAGATGCGAGAATCGAGCACATTTTAGATAAAACCCTCGATTTATTTATAGAACTTGGAGCAGATGAAAATATTGCTGATTTTCCAATAGTCTATGCTTCTGCAAAAAATGGAAAGGCGGGAATATCTAAAGATCTTTCCGGGATGAAGGATATATCTCCCGTCTTTGAGGCAATTTTAAAATATGTGCCAAAGCCTTCGGGCACTATTGATCAGCCTCTACAAATGCTTGTTTCAACACTCACAAGTGATCTTCATAAAGGAAGAATTGCAATCGGCAGAATATTCAACGGAAAAATTAACGTAGGGCAAGATGTGATGCATATAAATAGAAACGCAGATATTAAAAAATACCGTCTTACATCGCTTATGACTTTTGAAGGACTTAATCGAGTTGACGCACAGGATGCGATAGTTGGAGATATTGTAGCAATGTCCGGAATCCCCGATATCAATATTGGAGAAACTATTGCAGATGTGGATAATCCAAAAGCACTTCCCCTTCTTAGTATTGAAGAGCCTACAATTAAAATGACTTTTATGGTTAATAACTCTCCATTTGCGGGAAAAGAAGGAGATTTTAAGACTTCGAGGCAAATTCATGAAAGACTTATGAAAGAACTTGAGACAGATACGGCTTTGAAGATCATAGAGCTTCCAAGCGACGGATGGGAAGTTTCAGGTCGCGGAGAACTTCATTTGGCGATTTTTATCGAAAGATTAAGACGTGAGGGATATGAATTTCAAGTTGCCCGCCCGCAAGTAATCGAGAAAAAAACAAGTGAGGGAATTCTCACTCCATATGAAGAGTTGTTTATTGAGGTGCCGCAAGGTTATTCGGGAATTGTCATGCAAAAACTTGGTAATAGACGCGCAGAGCTTCAAGATATGAAGCTTGAAAACGGAATTGCCTATATGGAATTTATTATTACAACACGCGGGCTTTTCGGTTATAGAAGTGAGTTCGTTACCGATACAAGAGGGCTTGGCATTCTAAATTCTTCATTTGATCATTATGGAAAAAACAATGGTTATGAACATGAAAGGGAACAGGGATCCCTCGTGGCAAATGAGAACGGTAAGACAACTCTGTATGGGCTTACCAACGTACAAGATAGAGGAGATTTATTTATCGGACCGGCTATTTCTGTTTACAAAGGTCAGGTTGTCGGACAAAATGCCAGAAATGTTGACATGAGAGTAAATCCTTGCAAAATAAAACAGCAAACGAATATGAGATCAAAGGGTGAGGGAGTTTCTGTGCATTTCAACGCCCCTCATATAATGGATTTGGAGGATGCTCTTGAATATATCTCAGACGATGAGCTGGTAGAAGTAACACCAAGAAATATTAGAATAAGAAAGAAAATATTAGATGAAACAGAGGAAAGAAGAAAAAAATCACAGGGATTCAGATAGATTCTGATATGATTACCCCGTGAATGTTAAGGATAAAGTCGCAATTGTAACGGGTGCATCTTCGAGTATTGGGCTTGCGACTGCCAAACTTCTTGCAAAACACGGTGCAAGAGTTATTTGTACAGGCTTTTGACTTGGAAAAGAAGATAAAATCCAATAAGCGCAGAAAGTAGGGCACCTACGATATTTATCTGCACCAGACTTGAGATAATAGAAATAAGTTGCGCCCAAAACATATATCTCCACGCCACAATTTTTCTTGAGAAAAGTCCCGGTACTGCCATTGCTTCAAGGATGACTGCAGGAATAAGAAGAAGTATTCCTATCCACATTGTCGGAACGCCTGCAACAGAGCGCGCGCCACCCAAGGGCGCAAGTATGGTCGCAAGACTTCCAAGCCCAAAAAGTGCCAAGATTGCGGGGATTGTAAAAATTAATGAAATGATTACTAAATAAGGAGCTATTTTTACGATAATTTCTTTTATATTCTGAGGGAGTGCGGGAGCCTTCTTGCCAAAATACTCATCGAGCATATTCTCAAGTTGTGTCATGACATTTTTACCGTTAGCATCCGCCATATATTTATAGAATAAGCTGTTGAAACTTGTTTGTCAAGCAGAGAATGAAGTTCCAATCTCCCTACCTTTGATCCGCCCGAACATGTTGCAGAAAATAAATGCTAGCTAGAAAATAGGTTCTAACATCGTCTATCCTTCTTCTGATATAATTGCCCCAATTTGATATTTCCTTTTTCGAAGTTTATAATCCTTTTCATGATTGAAAGACGCGATGTTCTAATATTAACCGAAAAAGGGACCTTTGTTAAAGGATGGGTGGATACTGAGAGCGATAGAATAAAAGGGGTTCAAGTAGATCTTAAAACTCATCCATATTTAGGAGGGGTTAATAATATTAGATGTATAGATATTTTGGCGCGATATGCCCCAATACCCGTAAAATAATAGCTGCTTTTGAGCAACTTAAAAAAAGATTTAGAAAATCAAGGTTATCATCCGCTTCTTATCACAGAAAAACCAAACGATCATTTAGACGCGCATTCTCACTCCGCAAGTCATATTTTGATATAGTCATCTTATGAAAGTTATTAAACAAACGTATATCATAAAAGCTCCGGTTGAAAAAGTTTGGCAGGCTTTAACAGACTCTAAGATAATTGAAAAATGGGGAGCAGGACCTGCGGTTATGAACAGCAATGAAGGCACAAGGTTTTCTTTATGGGGAGGAGATATTTTTGGAAAAAATATTAGTGTTGTGCCAGAGAAAAAACTTCAGCAAGAATGGTATGCAGGAAAATGGGATGAGCCATCGATAGTTTTGTTTACTCTTACATCAAACGGAGATACAACAACCGTAGATTTACTTCACAAAAATATCCCCGATAGCGAAGCTTCGGAAATAGAAAGCGGATGGAAGCAGTATTACATGGGTCCTCTAAAAGACCTCCTGCAATAATAAAGGACACTATTATGTTTTGTAGATTATTCTGGGGGCTGGTATTATTCCCGAGTCGCTTCTTGCCTGAGCTTGAATTACGCGCTGGGAGACTATAATATCTTGCTTGGTTTGCTCACTTAAGGGAAGTTTTGTTATTTGTTTGAAGGAAAACCATGAGAGCGCGTCATTATCGGGCAATGATAAATTATTCATTGTCTTAACTTGTGCATAGAATACATAATGGATTGTATCTAAGGTATTGTTAAAATAATCATAAACAGGATGAATGCACTTTTCATTGAGTTGCAGATTGAGTACTTGATAAATTATCCGCTGAAATGCTTCTCGTGCATCTTCTCCTTCTCTTCCCGTGCCGCCTGGCATAGTCCAAAAAGATGAAGAATTACTATTAAGGTTAGGTTGATGCAAGAGAATTTGCTGCGTTCTTAGATGATATAGGAATCCGCTTGCATAAAAAGATTTATGCACGCTTTTATTATAGCACATTCAAAAGATAATTGCATTAAATAGGATCAAAATCCTCCCAAAGAGCGAATATGTTTTTCTCATTTTCAATTCCAAAAAGCTTGATAGAGTGCTCGTTTGTTGTTTATAATAGAATAGATGAGCAGAACCACTTCTTTGGTATTATGGTTTAACGAAATAAAGCTTAACGACACGCCTTTGGTTGGAGGGAAAAATGCTTCCTTAGGAGAGATGTATTCAAGCCTTAATTCTCTTGGGATTAATATACCAAACGGCTTCGCAGTTACAAGCGTTTCTTATAACTATTTTATAAATCATAATAATTTAAAAACAAAAATAGCCAAGATTTTAAAGGAACTTGATACCAGAGAAATAGAGAATCTTAAGCATTGCGGCAAACAAATTAGAGATTTAATTCTAAATGGGAATTTTCCGGAAGATTTGGAAAAACAAATAGAAAATGTATACGGACAATTAAAAACCAGAGACGAGTCGGAGGCAACTGTTGCAGTCAGATCTTCGGCAACCGCAGAGGATCTTCCGGGAGCTTCTTTTGCAGGACAACAGGAAACTTACCTAAATGTTAAAGGAAAAAAAGATTTGATGAAATCTACTAAAAAATGTTTTGCCTCGCTTTTTACAGATCGTGCGATTTCCTACAGACAAGATAAGGGATTTGGCCATTTTAAAGTTGCTCTTTCTGTCGGAGTTCAGAGAATGGTTCGCTCTGATCTTGCTTCTTCAGGCGTTGCCTTTACCCTTGATCCGGATACAGGCTTTAATAAAGTTATTGTTGTTAACGCCTGTTATGGATTGGGAGAGCTTATTGTTCAGGGAAAAGTTATTCCAGACGAGTGGATTGTTTTTAAGGAAGGCTTAAAAAAAGGCTACTCTTCGATTATTTCCAAAAAGCTTGGAGATAAAGCAAAAAAAATTATTTATTCCAAGGAGGGTGAGACAAGATTGGTCGATGTTCCTCAGAATGAAAGATTTAAGTTCTCTCTATCCGAAAAAGAAGTTATAGTTCTTTCCAGCTGGTGCTATAAAATTGAAGACTATTTTTCTATAAAGTATAGAAAAAGACAGCCAATGGATATAGAATGGGCAAAAGATGGGCAAACAGGTGAGCTTTTTATAATTCAGGCAAGACCCGAGACAGTCCAGTCTCTTAAAGAAAAAAATGTCTGGGAGGAGTATAGACTTACCGGGAAAGGAAAAAAGATTCTTTCGGGGATTTCGGTAGGGACAAAAATTGCATCGGGGAAAGCCAGAGTTGTTAAATCAATAACTGAAATAAATAAGTTCAAAAAGGGAGAAGTCCTAGTTACCGCAACAACAGATCCTGATTGGGAGCCTATAATGAAAATTGCATCGGCGATAGTGACAGACAAAGGAGGGAGAACAAGTCATGCCGCTATAGTTGCGCGGGAGATGGAAATAACCTGTGTTGTCGGAACCGAGAAGGCGTCTTACAAACTCCGATCAGGACAGGAGATTACTGTTGACTGCTCTTTAGGCAGTGAAGGAGCTATTTACCAAGGAATCATCCCATTTAAAGTTGAGAAACATAATTTTAAAAAATTACCTAAAACAAAAACTAAAATCATGGTTAATATAGGGTCACCGGACGAAGCATTCAAAAATCATTTTTTACCGGTACTCGGGGTTGGACTGGCAAGAGAGGAATTTATTATTGCAAGCCAAATAAAAATTCATCCAAAAGCTTTAATTAACTATAAAAAGATCGGCAAAAGCTTAAAAAAACAGATAGAAAAAGAAACAATGGGATATCAAGATAAGACAGAATATTTTGTAGAAAAACTTAGCTTTGGAATTTCAAAAATCGCAGCTGCCTTTTGGCCATATCAGGTGATCGTGAGGTTTTCGGATTTTAAATCAAATGAGTATAAAAGTCTTTTGGGAGGAGAACTATATGAGCCTGTAGAGCAAAATCCTATGCTTGGTTGGCGCGGAGCATCTAGATATTATGATAAAAAATTTTCCGACGCATTCCGTCTGGAACTTAAAGCATTTAAAAGAGTAAGGGAGAAGATCGGTCTCTTAAATGTAGTTGCGATGATTCCTTTTGTAAGAACCCCAGACGAATTGATAAAGGTATTAAAGATTATGGAAGAGGGCGGATTAAGAAGAGACGTTAGTCACAATAGGGAATGTTATAAAGAAGTTGAACAGTGCCCCCATTTCAGGGTTTATATGATGTGTGAAGTTCCATCTAATGCTATTTTGGTTGATGAATTTTTAGATTTAGTAGACGGGTATTCCATTGGATCAAACGATCTTACACAGTTAACTTTGGGGTTGGACAGAGATTCTAATACAGTTGCACAAGTAGGAAATGAAAACAATGAGGCGGTCAGGATACTTATTAAAAATGTGATCGAAAAATGCAATCAAAGAAAAAAATATATTGGTTTGTGCGGACAAGGTCCGTCTGATTCCATAGAGTTTGCTGAATTCCTTGTTAAGTGCGGAATTGGGTCTATCAGTCTTAATCCAGATGCTGTGGTAAGAACATTGCTTCGTATTTCTAAGATAGAAAAGAATTAATATATGAAAGTTGCATTTTTTGAGATCGAAGAGTGGGAAAAAAGAATAACTAACGGATACAGAAAGATCTCTATCTACTCTTTTGAAATACAAATACCTAAAGTGCCTCCCTATGAAGAAGTTTTAATTCATCTAGCGCCAAATGAAACAAAAAATACCGTTGAGGCTCGTATATGGTACCAGAATCAATTAGTGTATAAAAGTTTTTATCCTTTATCTTGTTTTAAACAATCCAGTCTTGAAAGTTAAACCAGTCCATTTTTCAAAGTTTCCTAACAGTAAGATTAAGAAATCTTGACATTCAGTTTCATTTAGGAGAAACTTGTTTTAGAGGGAATAAATGGCCAAAATTATTTCAGTAGACTCCAAACATGAAGAGAATTCACGAAAGCAAAATATATTTAGGTTAATCTGGGAATGGTTTCTCTCGCTTGATAAGTTAAGCAGACTTTCTATCGCAACAATTATCCTTATTGCCATTGCGACTCCTTCAATCGTAAGTACATATTTAGTTTTTAATCCAAGGGCGGCAGTTGCGCCCAGTGTCGGTACATCTTATTCTTCTGCTCCTTCAAGCACTTCTCCTCTTGCTCCAAAATCCCTCGTTTCCGGCTCGGGATCTGCAGGAGCGCAATCCTATACGGTTGATTCAGAGATCGTCAGCTTATTAACTCTTCTAAATTATTACAGAGTACTAAATGGTCTTCCTGCCTTAACACCGTCTCTTATATTAACCGAAGTTGCTAAGTGGATGTCAAACGATATGGCTTCCAATAATTACTTTGGTCATACAGATTCACTAGGTCGGGATCCTTACAGACGAATGAATGATTTCGGTTATACATATAATACGTGGAAAGGAGAAAATTTAGCAGCCGGTTATCAAACCGCTTCTGCAGTATTGGAAGGTTGGAAGGCATCAGTGGAACATAATAAGCTTTTATTAAAGCCAGAATTTACAGCAGTCGGACTTTACCGGGCTTATAATTCTAATTCATCTTTTGGATGGTACTGGGCGCAGGAGTTTGGAGGAACTATAGACACCCCGGTTGCCTATGTCACCCCTGCTCTAAATACTCTTAATGTAAAATCTTCTCCTGTTGCCGGAGCTGTTATTACTGATGCTTTTGGCAGAGGTCTAAACGGAACTACAAACTATACCAAAACATCTTCAAGCACGATGAACACTAGACTTGATGCTCCTTCAAGCTTTATAACCGGCGGGATAAAGTATAATTTTTCATCTGCCTCAGGCTGCCGGAATAGTGGTGGAGCAGATAATACGGATAGATTCTGCGATGTTTATGTTGTGGGCGGAGAAACACAAACTGTAACATTCACATATTCTGCTTCAACTCCCAGCACTAATACTCTTAATGTAAAATCTTCTCCTGTTGCCGGAGCTGTTATTACTGATGCTTACAGTAAAGGATTTGGAGGCACAACTTATTATTTCAAAACTTCCTCAAGTACTATAAGCACACGGATTGATGCTCCAAGCTCTTTCACATCCGCAGGAGTTACTTACAAATTTTCCTCTGCCTCAGGCTGTCGAAACAGTAGCGGAGCCGACAATGCTGACAGATTTTGTGACGTCTATGTCACCGGAGGGGGTTCGCAAAATGTCGCTTTTTACTATACCCGATAATTAATAAAAATTTCCGTTTGTTTATTTTTCAAAGCCAGAAATTTCTTCCCGGGTTTTATCTATCATATCAGGGGAAACCGAAACACTGGTGATGCCCCAGCTGACAAGTTTTTCCAAAAGCTTTGGATAAGTTGAGGCTGCCTGCCCGCAAAGAGAGGATGTAATATTGTTTTCCCGTGCAGTCTTTACAACTCTTTCAAGCGCCCAGAGAACTGCCTGATCTTCTTCGTTAAATTCCTTAGCCACCAGATTGTTGTCCCGATCTGTTCCAAGAATAAGCATTGTTAGATCATTAGATCCTATTGACACACCGTCAATGCCAACTTTTATAAAATCTTCAAGAAGAATCACGTTTGAAGGGATTTCAACCATCATCCAAAGCTTGAAATCCTCCGATCGCTTAAGATCTGATGAGTCAATAATTTCCTTAACCTTAATTAGCTCATCAACAGTTCTGGCAAAGGGAATCATAAGCCAGAGATTTTTAAGCCCTTTTTCGTTCCTTACTTTTTTTATTGCCTCAAGTTCAAGTTTAAAAACATCAGGATCATTTATATACCTATATGCGCCTCGATAGCCAAGCATTGGATTTGGTTCTTCAGGTTCAAAATCAGCACCTCCTTCAAGATTTCTATATTCATTAGTCTTAAAATCTGATGCCCTGTAAACTACCGGGCGGGGATTAAAGACTTGACAAAATTTTTCAAGTCCCTCGGCAAGCTTATCTATAAATTCATTTTGCTTATTCTCACTAATGAATTTCTTTGGGTGCTTTCCGATACCCGCCATTATAAATTCTGCACGAAGTAGTCCCACTCCATCAACATGGCGCTGAGCAATTTTATCGGCAAATTCCGGTTCTCCTAAATTTACATAAACTCTTGTTTTGGTTTGGATATTTTGATCAATTTTTACAGCAGTTTCCTTTTTTTCGTAATGTCCTTCATAGATCTCTCCGGTTGCTCCATTGACAGTAATCTCCATGCCTTCCTTAAGTTTTACTGTTGCTTCTCCTGTCCCGACAACTGCCGGAATTCCGATTTCCCGTGAGACAATTGCGGCATGAGAAGTTCGACCGCCCTTGTCTGTGACAATAGCGACCGCCTTTTTCATAGCCGGAACAAAATCTGGATTAGTCTGAGGAGCAACGAGAACATCGCCTTCAACCACTTTGTCGATTTCCTGCGCGCTTTGAAGAATTTTGACAGGACCGCAGGCTATTCCGGGACTGGCCGGGTCACCTTTTAAGATAATAGGAAGATTTATTTCCTCTGTGGGGGTATCTCTTTGTTCGGTTGATTTGATAGTCGTAATCGGTCTTGTTTGAACCAGATAAACATTATTTTTTTCTATAGCCCATTCACTGTCCTGAGGAAATTGATAATGTTCTTCAAGCTTTTTCCCCAATTCTGCCAGTTTAAGAATCTCTCCATCAGTTATTTTCTGCAGATTTCCTTTTTCAGAATCAATCTGGACTTCTTTATCAATGTCGCCTTCTTTTACGAGTTGAACAGTTTGAGTCGAAATCTTTTTATTTACAATATTCATAGAGTCCTTAGCGACTTCGTAATGATCAGGCGTTACTGCTCCTTGGACAATCAGTTCCCCTAGTCCGAAGATTGCCTCAATGACAATTTTGGAATTATCATTGGTGACAGGATCAAGGGTAAACATAATGCCTGAGGCATCCGACTCGACCATTTTTTGAACCGGGATCGCAATGCCGACTTTGAAATGATCAAAATTATTTTCTTTTCTATAAAAAATAGCGCGTGCATCAAATAGAGAAGCCCAGGCTTCTTTTAATTTTTGCAATAAATTTTCTTCGCCTTTTACATTAAGAAAAGTTTCCTGCTGTCCGGCAAATGAAGCATTAGGCAAATCCTCGGCAGTGGCAGAAGATCTGACAGCAACAAGTTCACCTTGGAAATCTTCAATAAGTTTTTTGTAGGAATTTATAATTTCAGTTTTTAGCTCCTCAGAAAGACTCCCTTGAATAATTAAGTCTTTCGTTTCTCTGGAAGCTCTATTTAGATCATTTGAATCTTCATAATTTACCTTTTCCAGACTTTCTCTTATTTTTTGACTCAAAGCATTTTCTTTTATAAATTGATAGTAAGCTTCCGAAGTTACAATAAATCCTTGAGGAACCGGGAAGCTGACTTGGTCATCTCACCTAAATTAGCTCCTTTTCCTCCAACGAGTCCTATATCATTTTTGTCAACATCTTTAAACCAAACAATTAATTTTTTATCCATAATATTATCGTACATCAATTATTTACTTTATGCTAGACTAAATTAGTACTTAAGATTTTATCTATGAAGACAGTCATCTTTGAAATTGCCGAATGGGAAAAGGATCTGCTTCAAAAAAATTTGCAGGACGCCGTATTTACCGAAGAAGATCTTAAATCTGAAAACGTCTCATCCTATTCTGATGCGGAAATAATTTCTACATTTATTTCTTCAAATATCAATAAGGACATCATAGATAAGCTCCCAGATCTTAAGTTGATTGTGACCAGGTCAACGGGTTTTGATCATATTGATGTTGAATATTGCAAGAGCAAAAATATCGCTGTTTCAAATGTGCCCGAATACGGAAGCAGCACCGTTGCAGAACACACATTTGCTTTGCTTTTGAATTTAACAAGAAAAATTCCTCAAGCAATTGAACAAATCCAAAGACTTAATTTTGACCATTCTCAACTGAAAGGAATTGATCTTTGTGAAAAAA
>Ga0209542_10010731_pt1 | contig 16436 bp, 18 predicted proteins | sample RifCSPhighO2_01_FD_184028 | JGI IMG/M metagenome (GOLD analysis project Ga0209542, IMG submission 184028) | Soil microbial communities from Rifle, Colorado - Rifle CSP2_plank highO2_0.1 (SPAdes) (version 2) | ecosystem: Environmental > Terrestrial > Deep subsurface > Rock core/Sediment ...
AGGACGGTGAACATGCATTTTGGATGAAGGACATGCGCTTCTCCATTGATATCCTGTGGCTTTCGGCCGACGGAAAGGTCGTTTATATGGCTCTCTACGTATCCCCGGACACTTACCCGCAGAGTTTTCGCTCTGACGTCCCGGCGAGATACGTTTTGGAGCTCCCTGCGGGGTACGCAAAAGAGTATACTGTGAGCATCGGGGACATTGTGCGTTAGACAGGCATAAAAGCCTCCATCTGCGTCGTTGCGGAGCCTCGGCGCCCCCTTTCGTCGTACGGTCTGTACGTCTCAGGGGCCGCTTTCTCCGCGCCTAGCACCTGAAAGCTTTTCTGCCTGTCTGGTAAGATGAAGAAACTGGAGTTATCCACTCCCGAAATCGCTGGCGCTCGATTCTCACGGCGCTACAATGAATCTCCCAATCGTGAGAGGGGTTTAGCAGAGTAGGAAACGCGCATGACAACAAGAACCGCAAAACGTGTGGGCAGAGGAAGAGTCGCCGCACTACCGCAAGGCGATACGGCAGCGATACGGGTGTACAAAAAATATCTTTCCAACATCCAGAAGCGCGACGGGCGGGTCGTGCCGTTCGAATTTCAGAAGCTCGTCAACGTCATTCACAAATCAATGGTCGCCTCCAACGAAGGTTCGGAGGATGAAGCGGCCGTCGTCGCGCACAAAGTGGCGGGCGAGATGATGCGCATCGCAAAAACCTACAAAAACTTCCTTCCCACCGTCGAAGGCTGCCAGGACGAGGTGGAAAGGCAGCTTATTTTGAGCGATTACGTGGCTACGGCCAAGGCATACATCCTCTACCGCGCGGAGCGGAGCAAGATTCGCAAAGAGCAGGGCGAAGTACCCGAGCACGTCAAGAAGCTCGCCGAAGAATCGAAGAAATATTTCAAAAATAATCCGCTCGGCGAGTTCGTCTACCTGCGCACCTATGCGCGCTGGATAGAAAGCGAGCAGCGCCGCGAGACCTGGATAGAGACCGTCGACAGGTACGTTGGATTTATGAAAGAAAATCTCGGCGACAAACTCACCAAGCGCGAGTATGCCGAAGTGCGCGAAGCCATTCTCTCACAGCAAGTGATGCCGAGTATGCGCGCGATGCAATTCGCGGGCGGTCCCGCTCGCAAGTGCAATACGTGTTTCTATAATTGTTCGTTCGTGGCACCCGTCAAGCTCGAAGACTTCGCCGAAATCATGTACCTATCGATGCAGGGATGCGGCGTGGGATATGCGGTGGAAAGCCAAAACGTCCAACAGCTGCCCCAGATAGAAAAGCAGACGGGTGAAAAACTTCCCGTCCACGTCGTGACCGATACCAAGGAAGGCTGGTGCGATGCGCTGACGCTTGGGCTTCGCACCTGGTACTCGGGCAAAGACATTGAATTTGATTACTCTCTGATTCGGCCTGCCGGCGCACGCCTCAAGACGATGGGCGGCAAGGCATCGGGCCCCGAGCCGCTGCGTAGCCTTCTCGGATTTGCCCGCGAACGCATTTTGAAGCGCCAAGGCAGGCGGCTGCGCAACATCGATGCGCACGACATCATCTGCAAGATAGGCGAGTGTGTGGTCGCAGGCGGCGTGCGCCGCACGGCGATGATAAGCCTCTCCGACCTCGACGACGTGGATATCCGCGACGCCAAAAAAGGCCAGTTTTTCCTGACCGATCCGTACCGCAGTGTCGCCAACAACTCCGCTGTCTATGAATCCAAGCCCTCGAATGCGGAGCTCATGGATGAATGGGTAGCGCTCATGAAAAGCGGCACGGGCGAGCGCGGCATCTTCAATAGAGGCAGCCTCGAGAAGACCATGCCGGAGCGCCGTCTCAAGTACCTCCAGAAGAAACACGGCAAGAAAAACGGCTTCATCGGCCAGGTGGGCACAAATCCTTGCGGCGAAATAATTCTGCAGTCAAAAGAGTTCTGCAATCTCTCGGAAGTCATCGCACGCGAGAGCGACACCGAAGCGACGCTTGTGCGCAAGGCGAAGCTCGCGACGCTTCTCGGCACCTACCAATCGACGCTCACAAAATTCAATTACATTTCCAAAGACTGGACGGACAATTGTGAGGCCGAACGCTTGCTCGGAGTTTCCATCACGGGACAGTGGGATTCGCCCGTGGTGCGCGACCCGAAGGTCATGCGCAAAATGCGCGCGGCGACCGTAAAGGCGAATGAAACATACGCAAAGCGTTTCGGCATCAACGCTTCCAAATCGATTACCTGCGTCAAGCCGTCGGGTACCGTGTCGCAGACGTTTGACTGCTCTTCGGGCATTCATCCGCGCCACTCGCAGTACTACATCCGCCGCGTCCGCATCTCCGCGACCGACTCTCTCTTCAAAATGCTTCGTGACCAGGGTGTCGTCGCGCACCCCGAGGTCGGGCAAAATGCGAATGAGGCGACGACCTTCGTCCTCGAATTCCCAGTCAAGGCGCCGCACGGTTCGGTCTTCAAGAACGACCTAAGCGCAATGCAGCAGCTTGAGTACTGGAAAATGGTGAAGCTCAATTTCACCGAACACAATCCGTCCGCAACGATATCGGTAGGGGATGAGGAATGGGTAGCGGTCGTCGCATGGATATCCGACAACTGGGATATCATCGGCGGCTTGTCATTCTTGCCGCGCGAGAATCATGTGTACCGTCTTGCTCCGTATGAGGCCATCGACAAAAAGACATATGAGCGCCTCGCCGCGAGCTTCCCGAAAATAGACTACTCGAAATTGATTATCTACGAGCGGACAGACGAGACCGACCAGAAAAAAGAATTAGCGTGCGTGGGAGGAACGTGTGAAATAATATAAAAGAAAGCGCCCGACGAACCGAAAGTTCGTCGGGGCAGCCTTCCTAGTTCGCCGAGCATCGCTAACGCTTCCGAGCAAGTTCGTCGAGAAGGTCTTGGAGGCCTAGCACCGAACCCACTGCTTTGAGCGCGGTATCTTGCGCACCGAGTGCGATCAGTTGTCCGAACTCGGCAGATACCGCGCTCAAAGCGAGTACCATTGTAAGTTTGCCCTGCTGAAGAAGTTCGGGATGCACCCTCCGCAAGTGATTCAATGCGGCTTCTGCAATCAGCTGGGTAATCTGCTTTGCAATCGGCTCAAAGTCTTCCGCCAAGCGGTCCTCTAGCGCCGAATACCTGATAGTATCAGCCATGACGCCTCCTGTTCATTTTGTTGGCCGGTATCTATCGAATCATGGGTTGAAATATAAGTCAAATTTGCTATAATGGCCTCCTGCATTAGGCAGCCGCCCCGTGAGATAATTACGCAATGTACTACGTGTACGTGCTTCGGGGCCCCAAGCAGTTTTACATCGGTTCGACAGGTGACTTACGCAGACGCCTCGCCGAACACCAGATGGGTAAGTCACTCGCGACGAGAGACAGAGGTCCGTGGAAGTTGGTTTACTACGAGGCGTCTGAATCTAAAAGCGATGCTCTCGTTCGAGAGAACTATCTGAAAACTGCTTGGGGCAAGAGATATCTGAAGTTACGCATCAAACGCAGTGTGTGACTATCTCACGGGGAGGAAAGTCCGGACACGCACCCGTGGGATAAGAGAATCGGATTTGTTGAGAAGTTCGAGGAGGTGAGAAATCGGACTTCATGATGACTCGGAATTTCTTATCCCATGGGTAGCACGGTAGCGGGTAACGCCCGCCGGGGTAATCCTAGGGATGCGAACAGAGACGCCGACGCCGAGAGGCTAGGCACCCGCAAGGGTGAGCTTCGCGGAAACGCGAAGGTGCAACGGCAAAAATCCTACCTGCGTGCAAGGCCGTGACCCATGAGATAAACAAGTCGGATTTTGTGTAAAGATGCAGATCTGCATACGAAACCCGAACTCATTGAGAAATCGATGTTTGTTATCTCACGGGTAGAGCCGCTTGAGGTGAGTGGCGACACTCATCCCAGATACATGGTTGCCTCGTTCCGCCTTTGGCGGAATCAGACAGAATCCGGCTCACTATGCAGGAAACGAAAAGAGAGTCCGCAAGGACTCTCTTTTCTCATGTGTTACAGGGAATATCCCTGAATTTCCGCCTTTAACACCGGCCGGGAGCCTGTGGTACACTACGAACCATAGCAATTACGCATATTCTATGGGCACAGGCACATCAAAACTCGATTTAGTCGCGCAGTGGAGCATGCTGCTGCTTATCTCGCTGCTGCCCATTTTCTTTGTACCGCTTCTCTGGGTAACGTTGGTACAGGCCAAGGTTATCCTTATCGTATTTTTCCTTTTGCTCGCTGCGGTTACGTGGATTGCCGTACGTTTTATCGAAGGGAGCGTACGCATACCCGGGAGCCTTCTTCTGCTCTGCGGCGTGCTCATTCCGCTTGCATACGCATCCTCCGTCGCATTTTCCGGCGTTTCGCAGGTATCTCTGGTCGGCAGCGGCATTGAACAGGACACGCTCGCATTTGCCTGCATCCTGTTTGCCGCGTTTGCCCTCTCCGCACTCATCTTTTCGGAAGGAAACCATGGCGCGGTCAAAGTCGTGCGGGGGCTCTCACTCGGTGCGCTTCTCCTCCTTGTGCTTGAGGTCGTTCACTTCGCGATGCCGGGGCTTAGCCTCGGTGGGGTCATCGCTTCGCAAACCGGCAATGCATTCGGCAACTGGCATGAGTTTGCCATTATCCTCGGATTTTTTGTTCTGCTTAGTCTCGCCGTCCGCACGACCGCGGCTGCCGCAGGCGTATGGAAATATCTCTTCTATCTCGTTTCTGTCGTGTCACTCGGATTTCTGGTCATCGCAAATTTCTTCGATGTATGGGCGGTTCTCGCCGCCCTTGCCGTGGTCGCACTCATCGCCGAGCTCTTTGCGGTGCGTGCCCGCTCCGGTCGCATCGCGTTTTCCTTCGCGGCGCATGGTGTGTGGGTAGCCGTCATTGCGCTCGCCGTTTTCTCCATGGTGTTCGGCGGCTACATCAACAACGTGCTGCCGTCCGCCGTCAGGGTTTCTCACGCGGAGGTACGCCCCTCGTGGCAGGGGACCATGGGCATAGGCGGCGCGGCGCTCACACAGCCGGCTTCGCTTTTCTTCGGCTCCGGACCAAACACGTTTGCACGTGAATGGGGCCTCTATAAGCCAGCGAGCGTTAATCAGACGCTTTTCTGGAACGCAGACTTCAATACCGGTGTCGGCTCCGTTCCGACGTCCTTTGTCACCACTGGTATTTTCGGGACACTTGCATGGGTAGTGTTCTTGGTCGCGCTCTTATGGACGGCCGCCCGTGCGCTCGTACGGCGTGCCCATGATGTGCCCGACACGCTCTACGTCGCCGCTCTCGGTCTTACGTCCGTATATCTTGCCGTTTTTCTCGTGCTATACGTGCCGGGTCCTGCCTTGAGCGTATCCGTGTTCCTCGCCGCAGGACTTCTGGTCGCATTCGCCGGGCACGCGGGTCTCGGACGGCCACTCTTTGTTTCACTCGGCGCGGGAGGCGCGCGAAGCATCGGTCACGCCGCTTTGCTCACCGTCTTTGGCATTGTCATCATCGCCGCACCCTTGGGCGTAGCACGGGTGGTCGCGTCGGAAGTTATTTTGAACCGCGGCATCGTCGTTTTCAACGGGACAAAAGATACGGCAGCCACGTCCGCCCTCATCGACCAGGCGCTCCGGGTGAATCCGGGAAGCGCCCGCGCTCACCGCTCGGCGGTACAGCTCGGCCTCGTACAATTACAGCAAATGCTTGCGGAGTTAGATACACAAGACGAGGCGGCGCGCACGCAGCTCCAAGCCACGCTTGAGGCAACCATCCAACACGGACTTGCCGCGGTCGCCATCAATGCAAATGATTACCAGAATTGGCTTGAGCTCGCGGGTCTGTATCAGCAGCTTGCGGGCGTTAAAGTCGAGGGGGCATACGAAAACGCGCGGGCTGCGTACCAGCGTGCCCGCCTGGAAAATCCCTCAAGCCCCGTACCGCTTTTCCAGCTCGCGCAGATTGAACTTCTCGCAGGCAACAAAGAGGCGGCACTGCAAAACCTCGCCGCCGCCGTACAGTTGAAGCCAGACTTCGCCGCCGCCTACTACGCCGCATCGCAGATATATGCCTCCGTGGAGGACCTGAAAAACGCGCTCTCCGCCGCCGCACTTGCGACGCAGTACGCACCACAAGATCCGCTTGCGTGGTACAACGCCGGTGCGATTGCTTATGCGGCAAAAGACTATCCCAACGCCATCGTAGCCCTCGAACAGGCGCTCACACTCCAGTCAAACTACGCGAACGCCTCATACGTCCTTGGGTTGGCGTACTACGACGCGGGACGTGCCGCCGATTCGCTCAAGGTATTCGAGGCGCTCGGTGCGCTTGATCCGGCACAGCAGGTAGTTCAAAACGCAATTCGGAATCTCAGAGCAGGTAAATCTCCGGCAGCCGCCACGCCGCCCGCCAAATAGCTCGTATGATGAACCGGGCTCTTCAGCTCCTTTCATACGAGGTGCGCGGACTTCATACAGCTGTGTATGTTATTGCGCTTTCCTCACTGCTTTCCTCTTTACTCGCGCTCTTGCGTGATAGGTTGCTCGCGCACTCTTTCGGGGCTTCCGCAACGCTCGACATTTACTACGCGGCCTTCCGCATTCCCGACCTCATATTCGTGGGAGCGGGCGCGCTCGTTTCCGTCTATATTCTCATTCCCGAACTCACGCGCCGCTCCTCGCAGGAACAGCGGGAATACATTGATACGGTCCTCATCGGATTTTCGCTCGTTGCGGTCACCATCTCGATTATTGCCGCAATCTTTGCGCCCGCGATATTGGCGGCGCTCTTTCCGGAGATTACTGCGGCGGGGCAGGGTGCCGCGCTCGTCGCTCTCACGCGTCTCATGCTCTTGCAGCCGATATTTCTCGGACTCTCGAATATTTTCGGTGCTATCACGCAGGTGCGGCAGCGGTACGCACTGTACGCGCTCTCACCTCTGCTTTACAACGTCGGCATCATAAGCGGCGTCGTTCTTTTCGCGCCGCGATGGGGGCTTACGGGGCTTGCACTCGGTGTGGTACTCGGAGCGCTCTTGCACGTGGGGATACAACTGCCGTCGGTATTCGCCGACGGGTTCATTCATGCGCTCCCGCGCGCATTTAAGCCGCGCGTGTTTTTGGAGACCGTGAAAATCTCGATACCGCGCGCACTCGCGCTATCGATGAACCAAGTCTCGTTTATCGGGTTGGTCGCGCTGGCCGGGACGCTCGTTCCCGGTTCCATCGCCGTATATATGTTTGCCTCGAACCTCCAGGCGGTACCGCTTGCCGTTATAGGCGCGTCGTATTCCGTTGCCGCTTTTCCGGTACTTGCGGCGGCGCTTTCGCGCGGGGACAAAGCGTACTTCATCGAGCATATCGCCAACGCCGCGCGGCTCGTGGTCTTCTGGTCGCTTCCGGCGACTGCGCTCTTCATCGTGCTGCGCGCACACATCGTCCGCGTGATATTAGGCAGTGGTGCCTTCGATTGGACCGATACGCGCCTTACCGCAGCGGTTCTGGCCCTTCTATCGCTTTCGCTCACCGCACAGGGGATTACGTTCCTTCTCGTACGTGGGTATTACGCGTCGGGGCGCACATTCGTGCCCTTCTTAGTCGCCGTCGGCACCTCGCTCGGGACGGTCGGTCTTGGCGCGATACTCATCGGCGTATTTCAGAACGAGCTCATATCAAAGCTTGCCCAGGGACTCCTGCGTGTGGTGGATGTGCCGGGAAGCACGGTGTTGGCGCTTGCATTTGCGTCCACGAGCGTGTCTATCCTCGGGGCTATCGTGCTCGTCGTACATTTTGAGCATCGTTTCCCGGGATTCTTTTCGCGTGTGTGGCGTGCATGGGTAGAGAGCGCCGTCGCCGCGCTCCTCGCGGGAGCAGCCGCGTACGCGGTCTTGGTCGCCATCGGGCCTATCACGCTCGCCTCGACGACGCTCTCGGTCTTTACCCGGGGCTTTGTGGCGGGCGTGTTTGGGATTATAGTCGCTGGACTCGTGTACGCGCTTTTGCGGAGCCACGAATTCGCGGAAATTACTGAGGTCATTCGCGGAAGGGTGGGAGGCATTTCTATACCCGTCCCGCGCAGCGTCGTCGTTTCATCGGAAGAGAGCACACCGACCACTCTGCAGTAGCGCTAGTCAGGTCGGCGGGTACTCCCGCCGACACCTTCGGCACTCGCGTGCCTGCGGCCTGCGAGACACCCCGCGCACATGCGCCCCGCTCTCTTTTTTGGTAAGGTACACTTCATCACATGAATATCAGGAATTTTTCGATAATCGCGCACATCGACCACGGCAAATCCACGCTTGCGGACCGCATGCTTGAACTGACGGGTACGATAGAGCCGCGGCGCATGCAGGAACAAGTGCTCGACAAGATGGACCTGGAGCGTGAGCGCGGCATCACTATCAAAATGGCGCCGGTACGCATGGAATGGAAGAAAGACACCACCTCATACGTTCTCAATCTCATCGATACTCCGGGCCACGTGGACTTCTCATATGAAGTGTCGCGTGCGCTCACTGCCGTTGAGGGCGTGATTTTACTCGTTGACGCCACGCAAGGGGTCGAGGCGCAGACACTCTCTGTGCTTGCGGTCGCGAAAAAACTCAACCGCGTCATCATTCCCGTCGTATCAAAGATAGATGCGCCGCACGCGAGAAGGGCGGAGATCACGACCGAATTAGCTACGCTTCTCGGCGTTGAAGAGTCGCAGGTCTTAGGTTGTTCGGGGAGGACGGGGGAGGGAGTCGCGGCACTTCTTGACGCAATAGTAGACCGCGTACCGCCTCCGGAGACGGAAGAAACTGGGGCACGAGGCTTGATCTTCGACTTTGGCTATTCCGACCACCGCGGCATCATCGTGTACCTCCGCATTTTCGGCGGGCAATTCAAAAAGGGCGACTATCTGCGCTTCGTCGCCGCGCAGGCGGATTTCATCGCGCTTGAGGTCGGCGTACTCACTCCCGGCGAGACGGTCCGCGAGTCTCTGGAATCGGGGGAAATAGGGTATATCGTCACGGGAATAAAAAAGCCGGGTATCGCATCGGTCGGGGATACCATCACGCAGAGCAAGCGGCCGGCGGAAGCGCTCCACGGCTATCTCGCTCCGACACCCGTCATATGGGCGAGCGTGTATCCCGCGAGCCAGGATGACCTCACCATCTTGCGCCAATCACTCGACAAACTTAAACTTTCCGATTCTTCACTGTCGTACGAAGAGGAATCTTCCGGCGTGATGGGTAGGGGATTCCGCTGCGGTTTCTTAGGAATGCTGCATCTTGAAATAATCGTCGAGCGTTTGCGGCGAGAATTCAACATGGAGCTCGTCGTCACGCAGCCGACCACCGTCTATGAAATTACACGTACCGACGGTACCGTCGAAGAAATATATTCTCCCGCCAAGTTCCCCGACGACGGCACGGTCAAGAGCGTGAGGGAAAAATGGGCGAGCGTGACGATACTCACGCCACCTTCGTATATCGGAGGGATTTCGCAGCTCTTGTACGACCACGAAGCGGAGGTAGGGAACACCGAGACGCTGCCTGACGGCAAGGTGGAACTTCACGCTCTGATGCCGCTGCGCGAGCTCATGCGCGGATTCTTTGACCGCCTGAAGAGTAGTTCGTCGGGCTTCGCATCGTTGTCCTATGAGATACTCGGGCTCCGCGAGGCGCATGTCGTGCGTCTGGACGTGCTAGTCGCCGAAGAGGTGGTGCCGGCGTTCTCCCGCATTGTTTCCGGGCGGCGCATCAATGTGGAAGCCGAAGCAATGGTGGAACGCCTGGAAAAACTGCTGCCGAGACAAATGTTTGAGCTGAAAATCCAGGCGAGGGCAGACGGACGTATCATCGCCTCACGCCGCAAATCGGCCATGAAGAAAGACGTCACACAACACATGTACGGCGGCGACATCACGCGCAAAATGAAGCTGCGGGAAAAGCAAAAGAAGGGAAAGAAAAAGATGTTAGCCCGCGGAAAGGTGGACATCCCGCATGATGTTTTCTTAAAAGTGGTACGTGAGAGCTAGAACAGACCGGCAAGCCACTCGGGAAGCCCGGGGGCGAAGAAGAAGACCATACCGATGGAGACGACGATAGCGACCACGCTCCACACCCATCGGATAACTGTTTTGGTTCGTTTGTCGAAAAGGAAGCTCATGTGCCTAATAGTATAGTGGTACCATACCCGTATGGCAATACGTTCGCGCAACGACCCGGTACGCCTCTTCGGCAGGCGCCTCATTTTGCTGGGACTCTTCGCGCTCATCGTCGTATCCTCAACAGGCGTGTGGGGGGCATACCAAAAAGAGAGGGAATCGCGCGCGCTGCGGAATGAAGCGGAAATGCAGCTTACCGACCTCTCACAGCGGCAAGCGCAGCTGGATGCCGATATCGCGAGCCTGGAGACCGACCGCGGCAAGGAGCAGGTACTTCGAGAGCAATACGCGCTCGCCGCACGCGGCGAGGGACTCATCGTAATAGTGGAGACACCGCCCGTCGCGCCGACCCGCGCTACCTCATCGCTCGTCGACTGGCTCAAGAAGACGTTCACTTGGTGGTGATTGTGCGGGTACGGAGAATCGAACTCCGATCTAATGCTTGGGAAGCATTCGTTCTACCACTAAACTATACCCGCGTTCCAGGGAGTATAGCGCACTACAAGTACTTTTTCCCGTACGCGCGCATGGCGGCCGCTACCTTCTCAAATGCGGCGCCTTTTTTGGTAAGCCGGTAGACTACTTTGTTGCCGAGGCGGAAATCGGGGTGGCGCGAAACGATACCGCAACCCTCGAGCTTCTTGAGCTTGAGCGTGAGCGTGCGCGATGAGACGCCCGCGAGTGCGAGCTGGAGCTCAGTGAATCGCCGCGGTTTTACAAGGAGATCGCGCAAGATGATGAGGCTGATCGAATCGCCCACGAGGTCGGCGACCTTGGCGAGAGGGCAGGAACGGCACAAAACCTTGCGTTGATGGGATGTCCGCAACATGCCGCTATCGTAGCACAGACTTATCCACTTTACAAAGTAAAGTGGATACCCTATGATGAGCGCTCGCTAGTCACTTTACAAAGTAAACTAATCGCACTATTTATGGTTACAGACTACGCCAAGCTCGCATCAGAGGGGTCCGTCGAAAAAACGGCAAACGCACTCAAGGAGCGCGGCTTCATGCCAATCGTCGTTCTCAACGCGAAGGAAGCATTTGAGACTATTAAAAAGCTGATACCGGAGGGCGCCTCGGTGATGAACGGCTCGTCGGTGACGCTCGAGCAGATAGGATTCGTCGACCATTTAAAAGCGGGCGAACACGGATGGCACAACTTGCACGAGGCAGTGCTGAAAGAGAATGATAAGGAAAAGAGGGCACATTTGCGCAAACACTCCGTCGTTTCGGATTATTACCTCGGCAGCGTGCATGCGGTCACCGAGGAAGGGGAGTTGGTTATCGCCTCGAATACGGGAAGCCAGTTGCCGCACCTTGCCTATACCTCTCCGAATCTTATCCTCGTGGTAAGCACGCAGAAAATTGTCCCGGACATAGCAGCGGCATTTGAGCGCCTCAAGAAGCATGTCATTCCACTTGAAGACGAACACATGAAGAAACTCTATGGTTCCGGCACCGAGCACAACAAAACGACCATTCTTCACGGAGAGAGTTCGTCTACGAAGCGCCAAGCGACCGTCATTCTGGTCAAAGAAAAACTTGGATTTTAGGCGCGTCTCATTAAATGCTATAATCAGATTACTTAAGAAATAACAACAGACCTATGGCCACCAAAGCTCAAGTCACCATTTACTCGACACCGACCTGTCATTTCTGCCACGCGGCAAAAGATTTCTTTTCGGCTAACGGCGTCGCCTTCACCGATTACAACGTCGGTACCGACCTTGCGAAGCGCAAGGAAATGATAGAGAAAAGCGGACAAATGGGCGTGCCCGTCATCACGGTGGGCAAAGACCTCATTGTCGGTTTCGACGAGCCCAAGCTGCGCGAACTGCTTGCAATCTAGTGCCCTCGGTAGGAATCGAACCTACAATAGCTCCTTAGGACGGAGCCGTTATAATCCATTTAACTACGAGGGCGTGCTTGCACTCTAACATTTTTGAGATGGTAAGATAAAGGCATGGACGAACAAATGCAGCAGGAGATGTATCGCCTCACCAAAGAGAACAATAAAATGCTCCACAAGATGCGGCGCAATGCATTATGGGGCGGCATCATCAAATTCATTTTCTGGGTGGTTATCCTCCTTGCGCCGCTGTGGTTCTACATGACCTACCTCGCGCCCGTCGTCGACGACATGATGAAAACGGTCCAGCAAATACAGGGTACGAGCGCGAAAGCGCAGGCACAGATGGGGAGTTTCGAAGTCATGTGGAAAGACCTTCAGGCGAGGTTCGGAGGCGTCCCCACCGGTACCGCAAGGTAGGATGCTTGCCCCGACACCCCAATAATCCACATCCGGATTGTGCGTATTTGCACTGGCGAGAGTATAATGTGCAATATGCATGGTCGAGATATTCACGAACGAGCACTCAGAATGCGACTCGAGGGTAAGAGCTATAACGAAATTTATCGGGAGCTTTCGGTGGCAAAATCGACCCTGCGGACATGGTTGGCGCACACCGTCCTTTCCGACAAAGCCCGTCAACGGTTGTCGGCTCGTATCAAAGCGGGTTCACTTGTTCTCATAAAGCGCAATAAGATGCAAACACACATTGCGAGGCAGAAAGCAACTAAGATTCGCGCTGAGGCTATCGCCACGATTAAAGATATGAGCAGGGACAATCTCTTGCTGACCGGTGCGGTACTATATTGGGCAGAAGGATACAAGAGACCCAAGATTCGAGACGGAAAAGAAATCACAGCTCATGTTATAAGTTTTGTTAACTCCGACCCGGCGATGGTTAAAGTTTTCATCGCCTTTCTGAAAAGAATCATGGATGTTCAGCCGAACCAAATTAATCTTACGATGCGTCTCTACCCACACATTAATGAAACGGACGCCGCTCGGTTCTGGCTTAATGTTACCGGATTAAAGAGCGAGAATTTACGGAGAACGACCAACATGATTAGTGGAGCGAGTAGAGGTAGGCGGCCGTTTAACAGATTACCCTACGGTACACTGCAAGTCTCAGTAAACAGCACGCCAAAGTTCCACCAGCTAATGGGTCTTATTGAGGGTGTTAAAGCAAAACTGGTCGTGATATAGTGTTTTTTCAATGCTTGGGTAGCTCAGTTGGTAGAGCGCGGTCCTGAAGAGACTGAGGTCCCCGGTTCGATCCCGGGCCCAAGCACAAAGAACGAAGCGAATTTTGGGATTGGAGCAAGGCACAAAAAGTCCCGGCCCGACCATAGCAGGCCGGGCCGGAGTCTGAATTACGCTTTTCTTGGCCAGAGCCGCTCCGGCCAATCCGGGATTTGTTCTGGATAGAGATATCGAAGCATCGACCAACACGCTAGGCCGGTCGTAACAAACAAGAACCACATCCCGAGCTCGTTCACCCATTCGAGACCGATTGCGTCCATGTAGGTCGAGACCATAATGAGGCTCGGCATCTCGAAGAACATTTTGATCTTAGCGATTCGGGTCGACGTGAAGAATGTCTCTCCCGCCACTCGCTTCACGATGACCGTCCCATGGTAAAGGCAGAGCACGAAAGTCGGGACGATGTGCGACCAGTTGTCAGGACTCGCTAGCCCTACGCCCAGAAGCAGACCGCACAACACCTTGTCGGCATAGATATCGAGTTCGGCTCCCCGATCGGTCACCACCCCCCACTTCCTTGCGAGGTAGCCGTCCAACCAGTCGGTCAGCGCGGCGAGCGACGCGAGTATCATGAACAGAAACAGTCCTCCCGCCAACAGTGGCGGCACGAGGTATACGGGCGACAAAAATCGAATTGCGGTTAGCGCTGTCGGGGTAAACCGACGAACCACTGCCCAGTCGACTTTGAAAAACCGGCTTGGAAGCCGGATATTTGGGGTATCGACCATCGTTCCAGCCTCCTGTGAGAGATAATCCAACGAAAGCGATTTGTACAACGGGTATAGACCCGCACCTGTGCAGGAGAGTACCAAGTGCTTGGCTAGAGTCAAACGCTTACAGCCCCAACGTATAGGTCATCGCACCGCCGCTTTCGGAGAGCCATTTCGAGGTGTCGAGCTTGAATTCGCGCGATTTTCCCAGCTCCTGATACTTGAGCGAGCCTTTTGCGAGCGCGTAATCAAATATCTTTTTGGTTATTTCCACATCCTTCATGCAATACGCGCGCACCTTTTCTATTTCGCCCGCACGCCACCACTGGAGCGATTGCGCACCCGAGGCGCTTTTTTTCTCGCCGAGCGTCCCTTCCGCGATTGCATCAAGCTTGAGCCGTCGTCCGATGACGGAGTAGACCTCCTGCATGATATCGAGACTCTTTATGCGGGTGAGGTCGCCGGGATAGTATTTGTTCAAAAGCGGGATGTCGAAGTGGTTGGAATTGTAGCCGACGAGTACGTCGGTGCGCTCCAAAATGTTCCACATCTGCGGAAGCTCGGATTCGAGGTAGCTTGAGTACGTATCGGTTTCCGAGTCGTGGATGCAAACGAGAGCAATGGTCAGGTCGGCGGGGTCGGAAGAGCCGATGTCCGACATCCAATTCGCCGTCTCGATATCAAAAGTAACGATTCTCATAGTTATTAGAACGTAGCATTTAGAACGTAGAAAGAGTTCAGGTCTCTTTGTTTATCATAGTATTCAGCATTCTCATAATCTCGCTCAATAAACTTTCAGCTCGTTCAAGCATTTTTTCCTTACCCAACTGCAAGCGGCGGCCGGCCTCGCACTGTGTTTCAAGTTCCGCGCCCGAACCGTATGCGATAATGAGAAAGTTCCTGTTATCTTTGCCGCGCCTTCTACTACCCTCGGCAATATTGGAAGGAATTGATATCGCCGCCCTTCGCATTTGGGAGGTTAGTCCGTATTGCTCAGCCACCGGAAAATCTTTCGTGTACGCATATATGGCGACGACTAAATCCATGCTCTTCTGCCAAACGATTAGGTCTCGGTAATGCATGTCTACTACGAACTACGAGCTACGTTCTACCCGAGACTGCTAAAAAGGTGCTCTGCGATGCGGTCGGCAGGAAGCGTTATCTCCACTCCCGTCGAGAGGTTTTTGACCGTGTAGCGCCCCGAATCGCGCTCTTTGGCGCCGACGGCGATGATAAACGGGATTTTCATTTTGTCGGCGCCCCGTATCTGGTCGCCGATGCGCTTGCCGGAGAAATTCACGGCAGTCGTCACGTCCTCGCGCCGCAGGCTCTGTGCGAGCTGCACCGCATGCGAAGTAGCCTCCGGCTCGACGATGCATATCATGAGTTCGGTAGACGGCGTGTAGGCCGGCATGAGGTTGTGTGTTTCAAGGAAATCCCGCGCGGTGACGTCGCCCATGCCGAATCCGACGGCGGGAACGGGCTCTCCGCCAAAGAGGCTCAGAAGGTTGTCATAGCGGCCGCCGCCAAAAAGCGAACGGCGGTTGGTCTCATCGGTGTCGAATACCTCGAAAATCATGCCCGTGTAGTAGTCGAAGCCGCGTGTGATGGAGGTGTCAACGACCATATTGCGCACGCCCAAGCGCTCCAGCGCTACGCGCAGTTCCTCGAGGTACGCGGTGGAGGTGATATTTTCAAGCTCTTCGATGAGCTTTACGGCCTTTTCTTCATGCGCGATGAGAGTCGTGAGCTCCTTTTCGAAGTCGTCTATCTTTGCGCGGCGGTCAAGGAGCCGGGTGACACTACCTGTGTACTCCTTGGCGATACCAACCGACTGGTAAATCGCATCGAGAATACGGCGGTCCGATACCCGTATCTCAAAATTGCGCTCGTCGGCTCCGAGACTGCGCAACACGCCGTGAGCAACAGCTATTATCTCGGCGTCCGCCTCGACGCCTTCAGCGCCCACAATGTCGGCATTAAGCTGCCAGTGCTCGCGCAAACGGCCTTTCTGCGGCCGTTCGTAACGGAAGACGTTGGGGATGGAATACCAGCGCGCGGGAAGCGGAATGTCGCGCTGCCGCGCCGCCACCATGCGCGCGAAGGTCGGCGTCATCTCGGGGCGCAGCGTGACCTCTCTCGCGCCGCGGTCGGTAAATGTGTATGTCTGCTCGTTAACAATTTCTTCGCTCGTCTTGGAGCGGTAGAGCTCGGCGGGCTCGAGTATGGACGCGTTGTATTCTTCATATCCGAACAGCTCGCACACACGCTCCATGTGTTCGAAGAGGTAGCGCTGTATGAACTGGTCCTCAGGGTAGAAATCACGCACACCCTTGTAACTTTCGGTGGAGAGCTTTTCGCGTTTGGTCATGCCCTGTATTATACTTCGCCTCCATGAAAGCGATAGATGCACGGTTTGAAATCCGCCGGTCGAAGCCGGGGATGGGGCAGGGGCTCTTTGCCGC
>Ga0209542_10010734_pt1 | contig 16435 bp, 16 predicted proteins | sample RifCSPhighO2_01_FD_184028 | JGI IMG/M metagenome (GOLD analysis project Ga0209542, IMG submission 184028) | Soil microbial communities from Rifle, Colorado - Rifle CSP2_plank highO2_0.1 (SPAdes) (version 2) | ecosystem: Environmental > Terrestrial > Deep subsurface > Rock core/Sediment ...
ATCTAATAACAAATATGGCGAAAGAAATAAAAGCGGTAGTAAAAATTCAAATTCAGGCAGGTAAGGCAAATCCTGCGCCTCCGGTTGGACCGGCATTAGCTCAACACGGTTTAAACATTGCTGAATTTTGCCAAAAGTTTAATGAAGCTACAAAAGATAAAATGGGGTTTGTGATTCCGGCCGAAGTTACTATTTATAAAGACAGAAGCTACGAATTCAAGCTTAAAACTCCTTTGGCGTCTGAATTATTGAAAAAAGCTGCTGGGATTGAGAAGGGTAGTGGTGAGCCAAAGGAGAAGATGGTTGGCAAGGTGACTAAAACCCAGTTAAAAGAAATCGCCCAAATGAAATTACCTGATTTAAACACTACCGATATTGAACAAGCAATGAAAGTTATCGCGGGCACGGCAAAAAATATGGGTATAGAAGTTAAGGATTAGCAGTATTCTTTGAGTATCTATTCAGAAACACCCCCTAATGGGGTGTTTTCGTTGCATTTACTTGTATGGTAACATATGTTACCATATGAATATGACAAAAGAATATCACTCAACAATAGAAGCTGCCAATATATTTAGGGTTAGCCGTAAGACAGTTTTCAAATGGATACAGGATGGTAAGCTAAAGGCCATTAAGGTTGGTCGTAACTATGTTATCTCACATGATGACATCGTTGAAAAATTAGGTAAAACATTGGGAATAGAAAAAAAGATTGCGATAGAGAGCGCGATTGAAAAGGCAATCCAAGACTATGAGCAAACATTTAGGAAACTCGGAAAAGAATGAGACCAAAATCAATAAGTATCGCCGAGATTGAATTTATCACGTTCCGTCTCGCAGAAACATTTATGACTTGGAGTGAACCGATCCCTGATTTCGGTTCAAGATTTCCGAATATATTAGAAAGTTGCCTAAATCAACCGTTCGTTCAATTTAGCCAGAAAGATTTATACCGTGGTCTTGTTGGGAAGGGGAGTATTCTTTTTTATTTGATGATTAAAAATCATCCCTTTAAAAATGGTAATAAAAGAATAGCGATTATGAGCTTGCTTTATTTTTTGAGTAAAAATAATAAATGGCTTGCTATAGATAATAAATCTTTATATGAATTTGCTAAAGCTATCGCAGAGAGCAGACCTAAATCTCGTTAAAAAATAACATATTACATACAAGATACTATTAAAAAGTATTTAATAGATCTTCCCGCTAACCTTGAGATAAAGTAAAAGTTAGATTTTTTGTTATAATAAAGCCATGGAATTACTTTCTCAAATAGAACACTACGCTTTTCAATACTATGGTGTTGATTGGGCAGTCATGTTAACTGTTTTTATCGCAATTTTCTTGTTAGACGATAGGAGGCGAACGGGTTTTGCGGTCGGAATGATTTCGGCAGTATTCGGACTTTTATTTAGTTTTCAAATTGGCAGTATTGCCAACGGGTTGGCGTCAATTATAGTATTTTTTCTTTACCTGCGCGGTTATCTTAAATGGGAAAAACGAGCCAGAAAGAGGTAAAAAGACCAAGTATTACAACTGTGTAAATCAACACAGTTTTTAATTGCGTAGCATTGACATAAAAAGATATCATGCTAATGTAATGCTAGTTCCAATTACGTTTTGAACCTTCACAGCATCTTGTCTTCTTGTGCATCAAGAACAACGGGTGCATAACATCACGGGAGAACGACATGCCAAACGCGATGAAAGTCGCCCCAGTTGATCAGTCCAAGATTATCCGGCTCCCCAGCATCTTCAACCCCACCCAGCTTATGGGCGATGGATCGAAAATCTGGAGAGGCCCTCCTGGTGGCAACGGCTTGGGGGATGAGGAAGAAGTCTATGAGCCGAATGGCCTCGAAGAGCTGGATGTTGGAAAAATGCTCTTTGACTCCTTCTTGTTGAAGTGCGATGGCTCCCGGACTCACGGGGAAACCAGGCTGTATAACGCCAAGAATTCCGGTAAGATTCTGCTCGGCGGACGCGCCGCGATGGCGCTCTGGACTGATTACCGGGAAGACCGGGAAAAGAGCGCCCTGGAATGGCTGCGCAGGAACAGGGAAGTTATTGGCATGGGGTGGCCGGGTAACGACAGGGATGTTGTTGGGCTCACTCTGGGGGGCGTAGTTTTGTGCGGCTCATCCGGCGCTTGTCGGTCTGTCTTGATCTTCAGCTATTACGCGGGAAAATGGCAACTGAAGCATTCCGGGCTTGACCAGGTTTGTGGCGGTCCGCCGTATGCCTATCTGGAACCTGGGGAAGGTGGGTTTTGAATCTGGGAGATTCTTGATCTTGGCCGTTACGAACATAGATGTTTGTAACGGCTTTTTTGTTGCATTTTTACTCTGGAATTAGTAAAATATACCAACCAATATTACTTATGGAAGCAATACGAAAAGCAGGCGCTATTATTATAAAAGATAAAAAATCACTGATAGTGAGGCCAAAAGGAAAGGCCCATTTTTTGACTCCCGGGGGCAAATATGAAGCCGGAGAAAATGCCCAAGATTGTTTAAAGAGGGAATTAATGGAAGAATTACAAGTTGAATTGATTTCTTGCACTCACTACAAAGATTATTATTTTGAAAAGGCCCAGGGTAAAGAGGTGCCAATTTACCTTGATTTATACCGGGTGGAAATTAAAGGAGATCCTAATGCTTCTTCAGAAATTGAAGAAATGCAGTGGATGAGCAAGGAAGATTTTGAAAACGAAACATTTAATGTGGCCGATTCTTTTTATACCCACGTGCCGGATTTAATAAAAGACGGATTAATTTAAAAATGTCAGAAGAAAAAATAGTAAGAATTAAGCGGTTTGACAAAACACTTCCGCTTCCCGAGCGACAAACTGAAGGGGCGGCGGCGTTTGACCTTACCGCACGTGAAGCAGTGGAAATCTTGCCAGGTGTAGTTGGCTTGGTGCAGTTAAACATAGCGGTTGAAACACCGTCGGGTTATTTTATGATGGTTGCCGCAAGAAGTTCGATTCATAAAAAGGGACTGATTAAACCCAATGGTATTGGCATTATTGATCCGGATTTTTGCGGGAATGATGATGAAATCCGGGCTAGTTATTATAATTTTACTGACAAGCCAGTTCTCATTGAAAAAGGCGAAAGAATTGCGCAGGCAGTATTTATTCCCATTATGAAATTTGAATGGGAAGAGGTAGAAAAAATGCAAAACAAAAATCGGGGAGGGTTTGGAACAACAGGGAAAAAATAAAATCAAAAAAATGAAAAAAGGAAAATTCTTTGTGCTGGAAGGCATGGATGGATCGGGCAAGGCAACTCAAACCAGGTTGCTAGTTGAGGCGTTGCGCAAAAAGGGCTACCAAGTTGAAAAAGTAGACTTTCCCCAATATGGCAAGGGTTCAGCCGCTTTGTTGGAAACCTATTTAAATGGCGGTTATGGTACTGCCGAGGAAGTGGGGCCGTACCGCGGGTCGGTTTTTTACGCCTGTGACCGCTATGACGCCAGCTTTAAATTGCGCCAGTGGATTGCGGAAGGAAAAATAGTGATTGCAGACAGGTATATTGCTTCAAACATCGGCCACCAGGGGGCAAAAGTTATTGCCAATAAAAAAGAATGGAATGCTTACATTGATTGGCTGCATAATTTAGAATTTAACATTTTTAAGATCCCAAAACCTGATTACACGTTGATTTTAAAAATTTCTCCTGACCTTTCTATGAAGGTGTCTAGCAATACTAAGAATAAAGAAAAAAAACAAAAGAGGATACTGTACTTGGGAGATAGCAAGGCAAAAGATATCCATGAAGCGGACAGGAACCATTTGGCCAATACCCTAAAATCTTATATTGCTATTTCAAAGAAGTTGCCCAAGGACTATAAAATAGTGGAGTGTGAAGAAAAAGGGAACTTTTTACCAATCGATTTGATTCACAAAAAAATAATTAAGTTGCTGGGGGAAAAAATATAGTATGGAAGACGTAAAAAAGTTTACACCGGAGTTTGAGCAGTTGGGTATGAGCCAGGAAGACGCGCACCTGGTGGCGCCATTTTTTACCAATTTAGATGATTCGGTGTATGGCATCACCTTTTTGCCGCCGGAAGTGATTGGGGCTTTGTGTAGTCGTACCAGCCGCGCCAAAGATGATTTGCGATTGGTATTTTTGAAAGAATTTATGAAGCCGTTTTTGGAAGGTACTGATGAATATGCTAAAGATTTGTCGGCCCTAGTGAAGTTTTTGCACGAGCATCCGGTAGAAAAGATTTTTGCTAATCCTAAGGCCAGAGACTTTTATATTACCTGGTTGGCACAGTTTGGAGACGATTCTATTGCCCAGATGGCTGGTGCGCATTTAGTTTTTGGCGCGCTTTCGCAAATTGCCATTAAGCACATTGAGGATATGCGCGTGGGCATTGCCCCCATTGAAAAATCAACTCGTTATGTAGATTATTCCAGCAAGGTGAATGGTAGATATCGCTATTACCAAGATCCAACGCTGGCTGATATTGGCCTGGCGGATGAGTATCAACAAGTGATGGACAATCTTTTTGAAACCTATACAACGCTGATGCAAGAATACATGGGTTTTTTGAAAATTAAATATCCAGCCGAGGAAGAGCGTGTTCTGAAGACCAAGGCTTTTGATGTATTGAGATTATTGTTGCCAAATTCAACGGTCAGTCAAGTGGCGTTTTTTTCCAATGGTCAGTCATTTGAATATATGGTTAATCGGAGCTTGGATCATGTGCTGGGGGAAATCCGTTGGGCGGCGCAACGGTCATTTGAAGAACTAAGCAAATTTATTCCCGCCTTTTTACGCCGGGTTGATACCGAGCCCGCCAAAGCTTATCGGCAATATTTATCGGGCAAATCACAGCGGGTGAGGGAAGTTTTGCGCACTATGAATTGGCAACAAGAGTCAGCTTCTCCCAACGGGCCCGCTGTGAAATTACTAGAGTTTGATGCTGATGCTGAAAACAAAATTATTGCCGGATTAGTATTCAAGGAAATTAACGAACCATTTGATGTGGTTTTGGGCAAAGTACATGCCTTAACTGAAAGTCAGAAAGAAGACATTTTAAAAGCTGCTTTAAAAGACCGAACACAAAAGTATTACAAGGTTCCCCGTGCTTTTGAAAATGCTTTTATGCGGTTTGAAATTACTATGAACATTGGCGCTTGGCGCGATTTGCATCGTCACCGTATGCACACCCAAGAGCGCCAGTTGTTTACCATTGCCAACGGATTTGATGTGCCGCCAGAATTAAAAGAAGCCGGTTTGGAGCCGCGATATATTGCTGCTATCCAAAAAGTTGATGAGCTCTACAAAAAAGTAGCAGTCCACAATGTGGATCTGGCACAATATTGTACGACCATGGCCCACAAAGTCAGGTTTCAGCAATACCAAAACTTTCGCGCCTTTTTTTGGGAAGCAGAATTACGCACTATTGCCCAGGGGCATCCCGATTACCGTAAAATAGAACACGATAAAATAAAATTGGTGCAGCCCATTTATCCGCTGTTGTCTAAGTATTTATTGGTTGATATGGGCGATTACGACTTTGCTCGCCGCGGGGATACAAAATCCATCCAGCGCAAAGAAGAGGAGTTAAAGCAATATTTTGCCGTCACCAAATGATCTCGATGATTGCGGCATTGGCAAAAAATCGGGCCATTGGTAAACTAAATGCTTTACCGTGGGATTTGTCAGCTGACTTAAAGTATTTTCACGACAAAACTATTGGTAAGACCGTTGTCATGGGTTTGAATACGTTCAAATCTGTTGGCGAAAAGCCTTTGCCGAACAGAAAAAATGTCGTACTGACTGATGATAAAAATTATCAGGCAGTAAAAGGTGTGGTGTTGGCGCATTCAGTTGATGAAGTTATGGAGCTGACAAAAAACGATGGGGAAGTGATGGTGAGTGGTGGAGCCGCGGTGTACCAGCAATTTTTGCCATTAGCCCAGCGTCTCTATTTAACCTTTATTGACCAAGATTTTGAGGGCGATACCTTTTTCCCTGAATTTAATATGGCAGATTGGAAAGAAGTAAGCAGGGAAGATCACGAACCTGACGAGAAAAATAAGTACAAATATTCGTTTGTAGTTTTAGAAAGAAAATGATGGAAAAAACGAAAGTAATGGGGATTTTAAATGTTACGCCCGATTCGTTCTCTGACGGCGGACTTTATCTTGATGCAATAAAAGCTTTAGAGAGGGCTACCCAAATGATTAAAGAGGGTGTTGACATTATTGATATTGGCGGAGAATCAACCCGTCCGGGGTCTGACCCTGTTTCAGAGGAAGAAGAGCTAAAAAGGGTTTTGCCGGTAGTAAAAGGCATTAGAGAAAAATTCGGCCAAGATATTTTTATATCTATTGATACTTATAAATCAAAAGTAGCCGAAGAGTGTTTGAAGGCGGGGGCTAATATGATAAACAGTTTAGGCGGGTTTACATTTGATGCCGGCCTTGCGGATGTTATTGTAAAATATCATTGCCCAATTATTTTGTATCATATTAAAGGTGAGCCAAAAACAATGCAGACGAGCGAAGTGAAATATGAAAATGTTATTGAAGAAATAAAAGATTTTTTTAATACTCAAATAGAGATTGGCCAAAAGCAGGGGATGCACGCGCATGATTTTATATTAGACTCGGGAATTGGTTTTGGTAAAAATGTAGAACATAATTTAGAGATAATCAAAAAGTTTGAAGAATTCCAAAATTTTAATATGCCGCTGGTAGTTGGCGTTTCCAGAAAAAGTCACTTGGGGACTATTTTAAAAGAAGAATTAGAACTTAAAGAAGTTCCATTACCACAAGAACGGGTTGAAGCCGGTCTTGCTGAAGTGGCAGTAGCCGTTTTGAAAGGCGCCAGCATAGTCAGAACCCACGATGTTTTAGCAACAAAGAAATTTTTAGCTGTTTTGGACAGGTTGAAGTAAATTGTCAATTGTAGTAAATTTTGATATTATCTACGTAATATGGCATATAAACCAACCATTGGACTCGAAATACACGCCGAATTGAAAACAAATTCAAAGATGTTTTGCAGTTGCAAGAATGACCCGGATGAAAAACGGCCGAACGTTAACATTTGTGAAATTTGTACAGCCCAACCTGGGACGCTTCCAGTGGCAAACGAAGAAGCCATTAAAAAGGTGATAAAAACAGGTTTTACCTTAAATTGTACTGTTGCCAGTGAATCAAAATTTGATAGGAAGAATTATTTTTACCCTGATATACCAAAAGGTTATCAGATTAGTCAGTACGACGAGCCATTATGTGCCAAGGGATATTTAGAAATTGGTGGGCACAAAATAGGCATTACCAGAATTCATTTAGAAGAAGATACGGGAAGCTCTATTCACCCTGAGGGCACAGATTATTCGTTAGTGAACTTTAATAGGGCCGGAGTACCTTTAATGGAATTGGTAACTGAGCCGGATATTACGAGCGGTAAAGAAGCCAGCGATTTTGCTAAAGAATTACAGCTTATTTTTAAATATTTGGGAGTTTCTGATGCGGATATGGAAAAGGGCTTGATGCGGGTTGAAGTAAATATTAGCGTCAGCAAAACCAAAAAATTGGGTACCAAAGTGGAAATTAAAAATTTGAATTCGTTTAGGGTTGTCCAAAAGTCTATTGATTTTGAAATTGCCCGGCAAACGGAATTATTGGAAAGCGGGGGAGTGGTGGTGCAAGAAACCCGCGGGTGGAATGATAAAAAGGAAGAAACTTTCAGTCAGCGGGAAAAAGAGTCGGCGCATGATTACCGGTATTTCCCCGAACCGGACTTGCCCACCCTGCATTTTGACCAAGAGTATTTACAAAAAATTAAATCAGAAATTATGGAACTACCGGAACAAAAGCGCGTAAGGTTTAAAAAAGAATATGGGTTGGAAGAAGCCCAGGTTGAAATTTTTGCTTTACAAAAAGACTTGAGCGAATATTTTGAAGCGGCGGGCAGTGAAGTTAATGCCTGGCTGATTGCCGAAAAAATAAAAGAAACCAAGGAGGTGTATAAGCTTTTAGCCAATTATTTAATTACCGATGTGCAGGGAATTTTAGGGAATAAAGAGTTTGTTGAAGCAGAATTTAAAATTACTCCGGAAAATTTTGCCGAATTTATAAAAATGATTTATAAGGGTGAGATTAACAGCAAGATAGCTAAGGTGGTGCTTGTAGAAATGTATAATACCGGGGAAGACCCTTCAAGTATTGTTGAGGCGAATAATTGGGGGCAAATGAAAGATGAGGGGGCGTTGGAAGCTGCTGTTAAAAAAGTTATTGATGCTAATCCTAAAGAGGTGGCAAGTTACAAAGGCGGCAACGTAAATGTGTTACAGTTTTTAGCTGGCCAAGTGATGAAAGAAACTCGGGGTACGGCAAATCCACAAAAAGCGCAAGAGATGTTAAAAAAATCATTATAACTTTTACTTTTTTTTAACCAAAAACGTCCCGAAGGGGCGTTTTTGATTGGGCCTAACCATTGACAATAACACTTATATATTATAGAGTAAAACCGCGTAAAAAACGGTTCGTTCCTAACATACCGGGGCCCTTACTGAAGGAGGAAGAAGGATGATTTGGCTTCTGCTGTTAGTGCTATTGATCAATCTCTTGGCGGCCACTTGGAATGCCTATATGGGTGGGCGTCTGTGGCGGCTCGTTGAGGGGTTCGGGTCAAAGACGGTGCTGATCTGCGCACTCGTCCAAAGCGTCGTCGGCTACAGCTCGGTACTGCTCATTGCCATTCTCATTCCGGTGTACGCGATGGGATGGATTGACGAGCAGTACGCCAAGCACACGGTGGATCTGTGGTATCTGATGATAATCTTTCCGGCTCTTGGAACCGGCATTGTCATCTGGATGCACAGTCTCTTGGGCGCCATCCGCCACCCGGGCTCCGGTAATTTTCTCGTCGCGGTTTGGAATAGTTTTGCCATGTGGCACAATATCTCCAGCGCAATCGAGCATGTGCCGGAAGCAGCGAAGGGCGCCGGCGAGTTACTTGGCACCTTGGGCAAGGGGGGCGCCAGTGGAGGCAAGGATGGACTCGCCGCCATCATTATCATCGGTATTGTTGCCTTAACCATAGGCCTGAGCATCACCATCACTTACCTGGTGTTCTGCTGGGGATACCGGGTAACTGAGGAAGAGGGGCTTTAGGGTTAGGCGACGCCACGGCGTTGTTACAAAAGCTCGTCGGTCAGCTTGATCGTCGGGCTTCTTTTTTTACCCCGAACAAATCCCCGAGATTTTAACGGGGCAGGCAAAATTTTCTGATTAACTTTTCTGCTTCCTTTTGGTTTTTGATCCAATGGATTCTTTCATCCCGCTTAAACCATGTCATCTGGCGTTTGGCGAAATGTTCGGATTCCATTTGGATTTTATTAATCATTTCCTGGTAAGGGGTTTTTTGCTGCAGGTATTGTGCGACAAAGCGGTATTCAAGGCCCAGCTCTTCTAGGCGTTTCCAAGACAAGCCATTTTTGCCTACCTGCGCAGGCGAGTGTAACTTTTTAACCTCGGCTACAATGCCTTTAATTCTTTTTTGCAGTCTTCTACTAATTAACTTTTTAAGTTCTTTTGGGGATTTTTTGATGCCAATCTGCAAAATGTCATCCTTATAAACTGGAGTATATAAGTATGACGGTGGAACAGGTTTCTTGGTGGTCATGACGATTTCGATAGCGCGGACGAGCCGGCGGGGGTTTTTGGGGTCAATGTTGGCAGCACGAGTAGGGTCTAATTTCTTAAGCATTAAAAATAACTGCCCGACACTTTTTACTTCCAGTTCCTTGCGTAATTTCCAATTAGGTTTAATCTCCGGAATTGCAATCCCATCAATCACTGATTGAATATAAAATCCCGTTCCACCAACTAAAAATGGTATTTTCCCGTAATCCTGTATTTGTTTAACGGCTTTCAATGCCAGTTTTTGATATTGGGCAACCGTAAATCTTTTTTTAGGGTTGGCCACATCTAAAAGATGGTGGGGGATGCCCCGCATCTGGCTTTTGGTGATTTTCCCCGAACCTATATCTAAACCTCTGTAAACTTGCCGTGAATCGGCGGAAATAATTTCACCACCATATTTTTTAGCCAACGCAACAGATAAGTCGGTTTTTCCTGAAGCTGTTGGACCTAAAATAACAATAAGTTTTTGCTTTTCCATGAATTTATCAAAACTGCTCCGAGTGGAGCAGTTTTTCTTTTATCTCATGTCCTCTTTCCTCTCCTTGATAAAATATCTCCACCGTTCCAAAAATTCTATAAAAGCCGAAAAAGGCATGTCAATCAATATGTTAAAGAAGAGCACGATGGCGTTGTATCTTTTCCATTTGTTCATCATCCAGCGCCCCAAGCTGGTAATGGGTAACAATAACACATCAGATATAAAGCCCAATATCCCGGCAGATTCTTCTTCTATGCTTAACTCCCTTGATCTTGTCCTTATGGCTGTGCCGGTGAATAGCACCAAAGCAATAAATATCATATTGATAATAATAGAGCTTAAAGGGAATCCAAAATAATTAAACACCCAATAAATGAACCCCAAAGTAATGGCAGAGCCCATAAGATATATCAGTGAAAGAGTCAGCCGGGTGACAGCGCTTCTTTTTCTGGAAAGCTTTACTTCATAGGTATCAGTTTTTTCTTTTTGGTAGACTATCTTCATTGTTTCCAATACCGCTAAATTCAAATTTTTTGAGGAAGGACGCTTGATGGTGGTTATCAGGATGGCCATAAGTAACGTAGGTACCATAATATCAGCAATCAAAGAAACAATGTTAAGGTGTCCGCTGAATATTTTTGCCAGAATAACCTCAAGAATTAATAGCGACAGTATTTTAGTAATGAAGATAGAAGCGGTTGAATATATCGCAGCTCTTCTGATTTTTGTTTTAAGTTCAGTAAGTCTTTTTGAGTATGCTTTTTTAATCATTTCTTCCAATAACGGCGGTTCCTGGATTTTTTTGCTTACCTCTTCTATATTGTCTTTAATCAGTATATCTCCAAGCAGTAAATAGGGCGTATCGTACTTTTCGCAAATATTATAGAATTTCTTGCCCAAAGGATGGGACAGCTCGTAATCCATATCACCCAGTATTTTATAAATATTCTGAGCTATTTTAAGCAGTTCTTCTTCTGACGGGTCATCCCATTGGGAGTATTTATATTTTAAAATGTTGTAACTGATAATCGGATTATCAAGTTTAAAAAGTGATTGCTGAACAGCAATATAAATTTGAATGTCCACTTCTTCTTTTCTCAACGAGTTGGCTTGGTAGACATTTTCATTTATCTTAATGCGTTCTTGCATTTGAGTGAACATGTAATCTATCAGGGCCATTTCTTTTATAGAAGGGGCAAGCGTTTCTTCAATTTCACAAGCGGCAATTTCCAGCAGTTTATTGTAAAAATCCACTACCACTTTATTTTTCTTATTTTCGGGGCTGTTTTTAAGGATAAAAACATATTTATCGATGCTTTTTTGGACTTCTTTGATTTTTGTTTCTTCTATTCTGTCGTTAGCAAAATAGCCGCCCCGCACCAGTTCCAGTACCAAAAGTTCTGCAAATTCTTTTGAAAAATTATTTAATTCTAAATCTAAAAATCTTCTTTTCAGTTTTCGGATAACGGCAGCCCGGCGCATCAAATGTTCTTCTTTCCAGTCAATGATGGTTCTTATTTGTTCGTAAAACGAAGCAACTTTACTAGCCACTTCATCAACGTGGACGGTTGGAACTCCTTCTTTGGGTTTCAAAGAATTTTTCCACAAGTTATATTTTTGGATTAAATTTTGTGTTGGCTGTGATATGTCTGCCATAAATTCTTGATACTATTTTTTGTTAATAATTTCCTCTTTTACTTTTTCTATGAATTTTTCAATTGGCATTTGTCCCAAATCCCCTTTACCCCTTTGCCTTACACCCACGCCCTGCGCGGAAATTTCTTTATCGCCCATAATAAGCAAATAGGGGATGTGTTGCATTTCCGCTTCGCGAATTTTTTTTCCTAACGTATCACTTTCCGCCATAATCTGGAATCTAAAACCTTCAGATATAAACTTTTCTGCAACCCCGTTTGCATATTCTAGATGTTTGTCTGAAATAGGAATAATGGCAATTTGCACCGGCGCCAGCCATAAGGGGAAATTGCCGGCCGTGTGTTCTATGTATATAGAAAGAAATCTTTCTATTGCTCCCATTAACGCAAAGTGAATCATTACCGGAGTTTGCGCCTTTCCCTCCTTATTAATGTAAGTTAAGCCAAATCTTGCAGGTTGCACAAAATCAAGCTGAGGGGTGGCCAGTTGCCATTCGCGGCCCACTGCATCAGTGGCCATAAAATCTATTTTAGGCCCGTAAAAAGCCGCTTCGCCTTCGGCTACAAAATAATCTAGTTTATTTTTCTTAGCTATGGTCAGCAAAATATCTTGCGCTTTTTTCCAAAGTTTAACATCGCCCAGATATTTTTTAGGGTTTTTTGGGTCTCTAAAAGAAAGACGCGCCTTAATTTTCATGCCCATAGTCGCGTAAAACGTTTTTACCACATCAATTAGGTCTTGATAGATTTGCTCAATTTGATCCGGCATACAAAAGGTGTGGCTGTCATCTTGGGTAATTGAGCGTACGCGTGAAAGCCCCAACAGTTCACCGGCTTTTTCGTCACGGTACACCGTGGTAGTTTCCATGTATTTTAAGGGTAGTTCTTTATAGCTGCGTGGTTTGGAAGCATAAATTTGCTGGTGGTGCGGGCAGTTCATCGGCTTCATCACCAATTCATCTTTTGTTTCTTGGCTTTTAACCAAAAACAACTCATCGCCAAACTTATCCCAATGGCCGCTGGTTTTATACAAATCATTTTTAGTAATATGGGGACTCCACACTTTTTGCCAACCCTTGGCGGCTCGCAAAGATTGAGAATATTCATTTAATAATTCGCGCAACCAAGTTCCTTTTTGGGTAAATAGTGGTAAGCCCTTGCCGACTTGGTCAGAAATGGTAAACAAATCCAATTTTTCACCAAGTGCACGATGGTCTCTTTTTTTAGCTTCTTCTAACTGCTTTAAGTGGGCCTCCAGTTCTCTTAGGTTTTGAAAAGCCGTGCCGTAAATACGAGTTAACATTTTGTTTTTTTCATTTCCGCGCCAATATGCGCCAGCCACTGAAAGTAATTTAAAATGTTGCAACTCTTTTTGAGGGTTTTGGGAATGTCCGCCTTTACATAAATCTAAAAAGTTGCCCGGGTCGTTTTCGGTAATGGTTTTACCTTCTTTAGCAAACTCCTTTATCAGTTCTAATTTATATTTATTGTCTTTAAAATCTTTATTGGCTTGCTTAACGGAAACTTTTTTTACCTCAAAAGTGTGCCAATCTTTTAAAATTTCACGCATCTTTCTTTCAATTTTTTCAAAATCAGCTTCGGAAAGCTTCACATTGCCCATGTCAAAATCCTGATAGAATCCGTTTTCTATTGCAGGACCGATGGCGTTTTTAGCTTTAGGCCATAATGTTTTTACCGCAGCTGCCAATAAATGGGCGAGTGAGTGGCGGATTTCTTGTATATTTTCCATGGGTTAGATTTTAGGGATTATTCAACCTATAATATCATACTATAGTATTCATTAAAACTATTGACAATATTTTATTATAAGTATATAATCACGCTATCGCAAATGAGTTCTTTAACATCAAACTTCTCTCATGAATCTCGTATAGTTTTGCCGGTTGAGCAATATTGTGCGAGGTTCATGAAAGCGATGATCCGGTTTCACCCGGAGTCGCTCTATTAAGGGAGAGTTATCATGTCGAATCTCTGGAAGATGCGGATTGTCATGGGCACGATTGTGATGGCGATGCTGGGATATCTGATTTTCCTTGGCATCGACACTATCGCCATGATGCGAAGCGCCCAGCCCACAGTTCTGCCGCCAACGTTCGCCCAGGTCGTTGACCGGGAAGAAACACCGGTCTTGATCAGCAATCTCGGCGAACACGTTGCCGCTTTGTCGTCCGACGGAACGCTGGTCACGCAAAGCGGAGAGGAGCTTTCCGGCTATGTTGGGGGGAAGAAAGAATGGGCGATGAAGTGCGGTGGGGCCGAACGCATGGTCTTTAGCACCGATGGTAAGACGCTAGCCATAAGTAACGGCTGGCGGGTCTATACCGTCAAATTCCCCGAACGAGAATGGGGTGGCGCCACGCAAGAGTGTCGGCAAAACCCGATAATCGTTGACTTGCACTGGGTGAGCGAGACAGAACTCGTTTATACCCGTCTCACCGGTGGTGCTACCCGGTGGAGTGCTACCGGGGAAAAACCGGAAAAGAGGTACGCCTTATCTGGTGGCATTATGTCGGATTCTTCAATGACCAAGGATGGCCGGATGATCGCTCATGGATCCGGCCGACGGAATCCGAGACTCTACCGTCTTGATGCCAAGGAAGGCGAAAAGAAAGTTGAGTTACCGGGGTCATCGGAGGAAAGGAAGGAGTGGGACGTCACCATTAGCCCGGACGGTAAGATTCTGGCCGTGGTGGAGAATGAGGCCAAGATCATTCGCCTCCTAAGGGTGGATGACAACTTCAGCGAGGCAGCTCGTTGGAGTACGGAAGGCGGTGTCAGGGCGGTGGCATTCAGTGCCGGCGCCAAGACACTTGCAACCGTTAACAGGGGGCATACGGTCAAGTTGTACGATTTGACTGCCCCGGAAAGTCCGCCGGACACCACGGTGGTGGACGGCGTGAAATCCCTCAAGGATGGGGTTTCGCTGGAATTCGGAGGGAACATCCTTGCAGTCTACGGGCGGAAGGAGACAGTTCTCCTGAAGCTCAAAGACAAAAAATAGCAGGCCTGATACAAAGGGTAGGCAAACAACACAAAAGCGCTCGATCTGAAGAGGATCAGGCGCTTATTTTTTTCTAAATGTTAATGTTATCCTTCCTGCACTATTTCCTGCACATCATCAGCCACAATTTTTATTTCGCCATTCCGGTCATCTACCCGGCCGGCAATAAATACAATTTTATTTTCCTGCAAGGCGCCAGGGTTTCTTTCCATCAAATTGGGAAACACTACCACTTCAGTTTTTGCGGTTAAATCTTCCAGTTTCATAAAAAGCATGGGTTTGCCTGTTTTGGTGATTATTTTTTTAACATTATTAATAAGTCCGCCAATGAGAACTTTTTTATTTACCATCATCTTGTCAATGCTAATAATGGCGGTAGTTTTTTGTTCAAATAATTTTTTAAAACTGTTTAACGGGTGGGAACTTACATATAGCCCCAGTAATTCCTTTTCCCAGGTCAGTTTTTCAAATATTTTAGCGGGTACTGCCATTTCCATTTTTATTTCACTGCGGATAGCAATTGACGAATTGGCAAATAGTCCTATCTGGCCTGTGCTTTTATTTTTTTGGTTTTCACGCGCGATTTCCAGTAGTTTTTCCAAATTAGCCAGTAGCTGGTTCCTTTCAGCGAAAGCGTCAAAGGCGCCGGATTTTATCAGCGCTTCCATAGATTTTTTATTCAAATCTTTTGAGTGCACACGGTTTACAAAGTCGCCGATTGAAGTAAAGGGCCCGTTTAATTTGCGTTCTTCGCAGATGGCATCAATAATGTTTCCGCCCACGTTTTTAACGGCTAAAAGCCCAAACCGTATTTTTTGTTGATCCGGAACCACAGTAAAGTTTTTCAAGCTTTCGTTTACATTGGGTGGCAGCACCTCAATATCCATTTTTTTACATTCTTCTATTAAAAAGGCAATTCGTTCCACATCAATTTTTTCTGAAGTTAACACCGACGCCATAAACTCAACCGGAAAGTGCGCTTTTAAATACGCGGTTTGGTAGGCAATAGTGGCGTAGGCGGCCGAATGTGATTTATTAAACCCATATGACGCAAAAGGTAAAATCCACTGCCATAATTCTTGGGCAACTTTCTTGGGTGTACCCTTTTTAACGGTTCCTTCAATAAATTTTGCCTCTTGTTTATCCAGTAATTCTTTAATCTTTTTTCCAACGGCTTTTCGTAGCACATCCGCTTCGCCGAGCGTAAAGCCCGCGATTTCCTGCGCCAGTTTCATCAACTGTTCCTGATACACCATAATTCCCTGGGTGTTTTTTAAAATCGGTTCCAATTGCGGCACGATATATTCTATCTTTTGCCTGCCGTGCTTCCGATCAATATAATCAGGAATGAATTGCATCGGACCCGGACGGTACAGGGCTACCATGGCCACAATATCTTCAAATTCGGTTGGTTTCAGTTCTTTCAAGTAGCGCTTCATGCCGTCTGATTCTAGTTGAAACACGCTTGTGGTCAAAGCATCCTGCAAAAGTTTATAGGTTTTTTTATCGTCAAAAGGAATTTTATCAATATCTACTTTTTCATTTCTGATAACAAAAATTCTGGCCAGCGTATCTTCAATGATGGTTAAGTTTTTCAACCC
>Ga0209542_10010736_pt1 | contig 16433 bp, 23 predicted proteins | sample RifCSPhighO2_01_FD_184028 | JGI IMG/M metagenome (GOLD analysis project Ga0209542, IMG submission 184028) | Soil microbial communities from Rifle, Colorado - Rifle CSP2_plank highO2_0.1 (SPAdes) (version 2) | ecosystem: Environmental > Terrestrial > Deep subsurface > Rock core/Sediment ...
CATCCGGCGAGCTGAGCAGCTAAATATTGTTAGAGATAAGAGCCAGTTTTGGTGTTTTTGCGACTAAAAGTACAAGAAAAGAAATCTGTAACTTTTCACTGAGTTCGAAGAGTAAAAGCTTAGGGTTCTGGGGGGACTTTAGCTCCTACGGCTCGGGCTTCTGATATCCCAATAGCAACTGCCTGTTTTCTATTGGTCACTTTGCTACCAGAGCTCGAGCGCAGGTTTCCAGTCTTACTATATTTAGCCATAATTCCTTAGGCAGTTGTTCTGATTGCTCTTCCTAAGAAAAGTACTAACAGCGATCCAATCACTACTATAACTACAGAGCTAAAATTAAAGCCAGTAATTTCTACACCAAGCAGCATGCTACCGATAAAACCTCCTACCATAGCTCCAATAATACCTAGAACAATTGCTCCCCCTAAGCCACCTTGGGATGGTCTTGGATCAATTAGATTGGTAATAATTCCGGTAATAGCTCCAAAGACTAACCATGTGACAATACCCATTGTATCACCCCCATTTAAAGTATCGGCGCCTTAAGCAAAATCATTAACATTCTAAAAAAATTGGCTGCATCTCTAATCATATTGTTATCAGTTGAAGGGTAGGGCTGGGAAATTTTTGAACCTTTTAAATCTTATTTGGCAATATAATTATACTGTTAAGTTCTGATTTCTCAAACTGCTAATCTTAAGCATCCCTACCCCCAAACCTGATTGCCCGTATAATAACCTGATAAGATAAAGATTCAACAAAAACTATGTAATAATTTTGCAAGAGATTTGGTATAATCCCCTGAATGCAAGCTATATTAGTTGTTGAAGACGACAATGGTGTTTCCAAATACTTAAAGGAGTTGCTCACTGACAATGACTATTCGGTAACTATCGCTCCAGATGGTGTGGCCGCATTAAATTCCATCCAAAGACTGCCACCGAATTTGGTTTTACTCGACTTAGGACTACCGAATATGAGTGGTGAGGCAGTCTGCCAAGAGATCCGGGAAAAATATCCAAAACTGCCGGTGATAATTTTAACTGCCAAGGATGCTACCTCAGATATAGTCCAAGGTTTAAATTTGGGGGCTGACGATTATATTACTAAGCCGTTTGTGGCTGAAGAACTATTAGCTCGTATTAAAGTTAGACTGCGGCCAGAAGAGGGTGAGTCAATTTTAATAGCTGAGGATTTAGAATTAAACCAGGATAGCCTAGAGGTGAAAAGAAGGAATCAGTCAATCACCTTAACCCCCAAAGAGTTCAAGCTCTTACAATATTTACTAATTAACAAAGGCCGGATTTTGACTAGGGAGATGATTTTGAATCGGGTATGGGCCTATTCACCTGATATTGAAACCCGGGTAGTCGATGTCTATATGGGTTACCTGCGTAAAAAGATCGATAATGGCCATTCCAAAAAACTACTCCTCTCAGTTCGTGGCTTTGGTTATACTGTTAAATAGGTAACTTGCTATTAAACGGTGTGGTCACTAACTCCTCCGGTACATTTAGATTCTTAAAATAAAACGGCAGATATTCTCTAATAATATTTTCCCAGGAGTGGTTGTTGGGTGGTATTTTTATCTTCTCTTGCTGCCATAATCTCATTACAGCACTCAGAAGAGCAGTCTCTTCAGCCCCAGCAATACCCGGAATAGCTCCGCCCAGCTCCCGTGGATCACCTTGATAGTGCATCTCCTTGGCTAAAGCTTGAATTTTTTCTGGAGTGGCACCATTAATAAGTCCCCTGGTAAGCTTACCCAACTTCTTAACCTCATCATCTGAAGTTAGCACAAAACTATAATGGTCATATTCCAAGCCTGCAAACCCATTGGTTTTTTTGATCAAGGGACGGTGCAAATCAACACCCCCTCTAGGATAGCCAATAAACTTACCTTCAAGTTCTAGATCGGTAATTGCCACATAGCCAATTAATAGAAAACCTGGTCGGCCTGCCATTAATTTCAAGGTTTGTCTGACATCTTTAACTAACTCCGCCAAAGCCTGAGGATATTCTTCTTCGAGATAGTCGCGCCTTCCTTTAGCGGCCACAATTCTCTTTAGATTCACATCCCATTCCAGGTTCTGAATTGCAACCGAACCATTCTGTTGTTCATAGTCTTGGATCATTGGCTGTCTTCTGATTATAGTTGGTAACTCCCCTAATATCCGACTTTTACCAGATAAAGGTATACCTAGCACACTAAAGACTTGAGTTCTATCAGGGCTCTTGATAAACTTACTGGTGGCTAATTCAATTAGATCTTTGGGCACCGACCCATAAGCTCCTTCAGGGACAATTAGATTATCAAAGATTGGTGTTGGTAATTCAATCATTTTTTAACCTCGGTAATTTTATTTCTACAGTGGTTCCAACAGCTTCCTTGCTGTATAAAACCACTGAACCATGATGGGTTTCTACAATATTTTTAACCAAAAAGAGTCCAATCCCCATTCCTTCTTTGGTATGACTTTTACCTTTATAAAAGCTCTCAAAAACATAACCTAATTCCTTTTTATTAATACCCCCACCCTGATCCTCTACCTTTATTATAAAGAATGATTTGACTGTGTAAAGACTTAAATGTATTTTCTTATTGATTGGAGTAAACTTAACAGCATTATCTAAGATGTTATTGATTGCTTGAAGCAATTTATCATGATCTCCCACTACTAAATCCGAAACTCCCTTTAGCTGATTTTTAAAACTTATTAATCGATTGTTATTAGTAAAGCTGATATTTTTTATTGACCGCTCAATAATTTCCACCAAACTACACTCTTTAAATAAATAGGCCAGTTGGCCAGTTTTAATCCGATTGATATCTAATAATTCTGTGACTAAACTGGTCAGTCTAATTGTTTCTAAATATAGATTGCGGATTAATTCTGCCTCAGGAGATCTCAGCTCTTTATTTTTGTCATATAACATTTGAATATAGCCATTAATTGAAGTGAGAGGAGTTCTAAATTCATGAGAGGCTACAGAGATGAATTGGTCGCGGAGATCAAGAGCTTTTTTTGTTTCCTCGTATAGTTGGGATTTTCTGATGGCAAGGCTGGCTGTTGAACCAAATAATTTAAGGGTTCTTAATTCCTGCTGGTTAAATTTTTCCTTTTTACTGGCGTAGACTGTTAATATTCCGACTGATTTCTTACCATAGGATAGCGGTATATGCAGAATTGATTTGACATTCAGTTGCCCGAGTTCTGGGTGAACTTTGATGGTTTCTTCGGCATTAGCCACAAAAGGTACACCAGTTTTGAAGATTCTGACTAAATTCCCTTTGCGTCGTGGTTCATAAGAGTACAGCACCGATGAGGAAGCCGCAACCCTGACTAATTTCCTCTTTTGTTGTAGTAAGATAGAAGCATGCTCGGCACCCATTAGATTAGTTACTTCATCAATGATTACTGAGTAAACTTCTTCTAAAGTCAGCGGGGCTAAAAACTTTAAACTGGCTCTATTAATTCTAGTCAATAGATTGGCCATATTTTATTAGATGAAACTGCTCTAGATAAGAACCTCGCTTCGCGAGAACCTTGACTTGAATTTCATTCAAGATAGTCTCTAAGTTTTTTGGCTCTGGTTGGGTGTTTTAATTTTCTAATAGCCTTAGCCTCAATTTGACGGATTCTTTCTCTAGTTACTCCAAACTCTTTACCAACCTCTTCTAGTGTCCGTTGTTTACCATCATCTAAACCAAACCTAAGCTGAAGCACCCTTTTCTCCCTTGGAGAAAGTGTATCTAAAACCTCATCTAAATGAGCTTTCAAAAGCTGCCTAGTGGCTTGCTCATCCGGCAACAACCCTTGGTCAGCTATAAAATCTCCTAGGTGTGAATCTTCTTCGTCCCCCACTGGAGTTTCCAGAGAAGTTGGTTCCTGAGAAACTTTAATAATCTCTCTGGCTTTTGCAGGGTCAATCCCCAAAACTGCAGCCACTTCTTCTGGGGTTGGTTCACGGCCTAGCTCTTGCATCAGACGTCTTTGAGTCCGGTTAAATCGATTGATCGTCTCCACCATATGGACTGGAATTCTAATGGTTCTAGCTTGATCAGCAATTGCCCTGGTGATGGCCTGCCTAATCCACCAGGTGGCATAGGTAGAGAACTTATAACCCCGACGCCAATCATACTTATCAACCGCCCGCATTAATCCAATGTTACCCTCTTCAATTAAATCCAAGAGACTCATCCCTCGACCAACATACTTTTTAGCGATCGAAACAACTAACCGCAAATTAGCATTAATCAGCTTATCTCGAGACTTTTTCTCCCCTTTTTCGGCTTTTTTAGCCAAATCAATCTCTTCAGCTGCGGTCAAAAGCGGTACTCGGCCAATATCCCGCAAATACTGACGCACTGGATCAGTTACTGAGCCTTCTTCCAAGGTAGTCAACATCTCCAACTCTTTCTCTAATTCGGTAGCAGTTTTACCTTCAGTATCCAGCTCTTCAGCTGTAGTTTCAAAAACATCGATATTTTCTTCAATTAATTTAGTAAACAGTTCATCAACTGCCTCCAGAGTATCCTCTGGAGTTTGATAAACCTGTAAGATCTCTTCTTGGGTTACAAATCCACGATCTCGACCCAGTTTTAACAGTTTACTTAGATCAAGCACCGGTTGTTTTTTAGTTTTTCTTTTAATAGCCATCTTAGTTAGGGACTAGCCGCTAGAGTCTAAGAACTTGTTCACAAGTTCGCAAGACCTTGCGACGCAAGCGTCTTAGGGACTAGAATTATTTTCTAGACTCTTGACTCTCGATTCTAGCCACTATAAGTTTTTTAGCTTCACCGAAAGATCTCGGAATCTCTTACTTAAACTTGTTAGTGTATCCATTTTGCCAAAAGCCTCAGCATTTTTAATCTCAAAAGATAATTTTTCCAGTGAGGCTTTAATCAAAGCCTTCTTCAACTCCGATAACACCCCATCAACCTCTTTTTGCCAATGGTTAACCTCCGAAAGCCTCGGATCCAACTCTGTTAAGTATACCCGATCTACTTCTATTTGCAACTCTTCGGGCAATCCCTTAATTAATTCATTAATCTTAAATTCATTAGATTTAAAGGAGATTGAATCTAAATAGATCACCAAAAAGACATAAATCTGTTTTAAAGTCTCTGTAGTCAGTAAAGAATAATTTTGGTCTTTTGGGATAAATAGATGTTCTTTGGGAATATGTAGTAGCAAAGCAATTAAATATTCTTCCAATAATTCCCTTCTGGTATGGGGGTTGATAATCGAATCATCTCGACCAGTTGGAGAAAGAGATGCAGCATAACTTGTTGGTTTGCTTCGGCGCTCTTTATCAATAGTCCCTCGCAAACTGGCTTCATCAGTTCGAACTAAAGCAGCCAGCTTTTGAATATAATGATCTCTAACCAGATCATTTGCTATCTTTGCCCATATTGGTACTAGCTCTGTTGATATTTTGTGTAGGTCTTCTGGTTTTTTGGTATTAAAACGGCTAGATATTGACTCGAGATAATAGTCATAGATCGGTTCCGCTTCTTCGACTGCCGCAAGCCATTCTTTAGGATCAGCCTTGATAATTTCAGCCGGATCTTTACCGCCCTTGACCCGGACTACTTTGATATTTAGATCAGCAAGTTCCAGCATCTCAATCCCCCGTCTTGAGGCACTATCCCCCGCCAAATCAGTATCAAAACAAAGCGTAATATTACTGGCATATTTTTTTATCAGTTCGATCTGGCCCAAAGTAAAAGCCGTTCCTTTGGAAGCAACGGTGTTTTTAATACCAGCTTGATGAGACATGACGACATCCATCTCCCCCTCTACTAAGATAGCATTATCCTTTGCTCTAATTTCACCTTTGGCCAAATTAATACCGAATAGATAACTGCTTTTATCAAAGATTGGGGTTTGTGGGGTGTTAATATATTTAGGTTCACTGCCGTCAAGAACTCGACCAGAAAAGCCAATGATTTTATTCTTAGAATCAATTAGAGGAAAGGTTACCCGACCCCGAAACCTGTCATAGCAACCTTTTGATTCAACTGCGAGTCCCGAATTAATTAGTTCGGCAGTAGTAAAACCCCTTTTTAATAAGAATTTACTAAGGGACTCCCAAGAGTTAGGGGCATAACCAATCCCAAAATCTTCAATTGTTTGATCAGTTAAACCCCTTTTTTTGAGGTAAGCCAAAGCTTCTTCGCCAATTTTGTGTTTGGTTAATATAAAATGAAAAAACTCTTGAGCCTTAAAATTAGCTTCGAATAACCGGTCTTTAGAATCTTTTTTCTGAGGTTTGCTTAAAGTCACCCCAGCTTTTTTAGCTAAAATTTCCAAAGCCTCTTTAAAATCCATATTCTCTTTTTCCATTAAGAACTTAAAGATATCGCCACCCTTAGAACATCCAAAACAATGCCAGATCTGACGCTCTGGGGAGACTACAAAAGAAGCAGTTCGTTCGTTGTGAAATGGGCAATTGGCTTTGTAATTAATACCGGCTTTTTTTAAAGGGAGATACTCTTGGATTAGATCAACAATGTTGAGCTTAGTTTTGATCAGTTCAATGTCATCCATAATTTTTTGGACGATTCTACTGAACTAAATCAGTCAGTGCACTCACGTTACCGAATCGTCCATTCGTATCTCTACATTCTAAATTACTTTAGAAGCGAGTGTAACTGGGTACAAGTGGTGGTAGTATACACCAAAGATATTGCGAAAACAACTATTAAACCAGCAAAGTATTCAATGCTTTTTCCAAAACAATGGCATGCCCAGAACCGAAAACTACAAAGATACTCTTCCCCTGTTTCCAATATTTCAAAATCTCATTTAGGATATGCTCATCACGAAAAGGATAATCTGCTACTGGATTAACATTCGGGGCAGAATCCCTATAAAAACACTGGTAGTTTTCGCTATCAAATTTGTGGTCATGAGTTTTATCGTGAATTTTAGCCATATTTTCTATGGTAAATTCAAAATCCGTCCAACCGGAGTTTTTTCCATCTCTTGTTAAATATCGATTAAGGTATTCTTCAAAATCTGGTTTATCAATCAATCTGTTCCACTGAGCAACAACTCTGGCAAAATAATAATACTCTATATCTTCCTTACTAAAATGTTTTTCCAATTCTTTTATTTCTAAAACCTCGTCTGGTTCAGGTGATATTTTTTCAATCCCTTCTTGATCTGCAAGAAGAGTTAACAAACCTTGCTCTCCATGCTTTTTAATCGCTTCCACTTCATCTTTAATTAGCGGCCACTTACCTCCTTCTCCTAAAACAACTTTATCCTGATCCTTAGTTTAAGTTAAGAATTCCTGCCAATATTCTTTAATTCTGGGTAGTTGGTAATCGGTTGGGTCAAAAACATGGTGTACACCTAGAAAATAGAGAATCTGATTACCTTTAGAAATTTTGTAAAAATAGGGGTATTTGAACTCTGGAACAAGCGCATTAAGTTCTTTATATCTCTGATCCATCTCATAATGAGTTAAAAGCAGTTTATTAATCATAAAGGTTCTCCCTGAACAATTTATCTAAAGAGTTATCCGCTAATTTTCTTTTGGGAGTTAATTTTTTCACAAAAACTTCAAAATAAGTTACTTTTTTCTCTAAAAAATCTACCAATATATTAGATCTATCCTCTACATCGGATTCTATCCCCAACTTTTTTTGTTGATGCAATCTTTTAATCTCCTTAATAAGTTCAGTATTCAAATCTTGAGCGCTAAGAAGTTTATCAAATTCCATAGATGGCATTGATCCATATTTTTCAATCCACATACAAGCAAGTATTGGCCGCAATACATAAAAATACTTCTTAATCTTGATCTTTTTACCGGTTAAATATGCTTTATGATTGCCTTGGGCCATATGCAAATAATGATGCATAGCGGATGTTGGTAGGTAGAATTTAGGCATTAAGTCCTTTAATTTATGCGTAAAATTTGCTTGCTCCATATAAATAATCGGTGATGTTAACCATTCATAGAGTGGTGGGTTCGAGTTTTTAAAAAGCTTCAGTGCCTTCTTAATATCCCACCCACTAATATCTAGTAAATCCGATATCGGATATTCAATGACATCTCTTTTATCCCCAATGGAAAGATACCATTCTACTGGATGAGCATATATGAATCTAACATCATAATCACTATCTTTAGACTCAAAACCCCAACCCCTACTGCCTGATTCCACGGCATATAAAATCCTTACTTTTTCTTTATCTTCAATCTCTCTTAGCTTAGCGATAATTTCATCCTTTATTTTGCTCATACGATCAACCAACTAGATAGAAATCCTACCTTATCCCGAACTACCCCTACAACAAACTCAACAAATTTTAACACTTTCAGTTTAATTTATCTTCCTGATAAGCCTGGTTCTCTCTTTGTCGAAACGTAATACCGTTTTAAATACCTCTTGTACTAAGGGATGAATAGCGTCAATTTCGAAAGCTCTTAAAGCATATTCTTTTGCCAGATCACCATTACCCTGTCTGGTTTCCAATACTGCTAAATCACATAAAATTTGTATATCGTCAGGAATTCTTTCTAACGCTTGCTTGATAAGCTTTCTGCCTAGCTCCACATCACCATTCATGAATATTGCCCAACCAAGAAGGTGAGTAATTCTTGGATGATCTGGAAGTAGTTGATCAGCTTGTCTTAAAACATCCACTGATTCCTGGAATTTTTCTTGCTTACACAAAGCCTCACCCAGGAAATAATGAGCTTCTGAATTATTAGGCTTAAGCTCTATAATCTGCCTAGAGATTATCTCAGCATTATAATTTTCTCCAAGAATCAAGCATTTTTCAGCTTCCCTAAGCAATCTTTTTACTTTATCTTTCTTTGCCACTACCGTTATTTTCCTTTTGGGCAAGCCTCAATAACTTCAGAATTTCTTAACAAAATTGTCCTATTAGCGGTGTAAGATAAACCCTTATTTGGATTGGTTTCAAAACCAACATAAACTATTTCAATGCCCCTATCTTTTAGCTCTACTACAGCTGGTTGTAAATCAGAATCTGAGCTACAAAGAGCTGCTGATTCCATCTTTTTATCACAGGCAAAAGCCACTAGATCAACGGCTATTTTTACATCCACACCTTTTTCTCTAAAAACAATCCTATCCCCTACCTTTTGAGCTCTAACATTACCTGCAATAATAAACTCATAACCTTGTTTAACCAGATTGTTTCTTAATTTCCTCTGGAATTTAATAAGCTCTAGTGATTTCTTCTTGGTTTCAGGATGAACATGCAACCTGGAAACATAAAATATCTTTCTAGAGATATCAAAGCTTTTGAGTGACTCTTTAAATAACTTGTTCAAATCAATTAGAGCCAAATCGAAAGTATCTTTAGAGATTCCTTCCTCTTTTAAAATTTCCTCAACTTTATGAAGAAAATTCTCCCCATCAATAAACAGGATAGACTTAGCCATAATGAAATTTTACCACAAAAAACCTCAGCGGACCTTGCGGTACTAGCTGAGGCGTTTATGGTATAAATATAGCGTATTTGCTTCAAGATGTCAAGTTTTGGTAGAATTAGCGAGCTGGAGAGGTCGCATAGTGGCCGAGTGCGCGAGCTTGGAAAGCCCGTATATCGCAAGATATCGAGGGTTCGAATCCCTCCCTCTCCGCCAACATAATGTATAATTAAAGACAATGGATCAAAGTAACGAAGAATTAATTGAAAAAGCAAAGCAACTTATTAATGTAAAGAAATTAAAATGGGGTTTCACCTCTGGTGATTGTGGTTGTGCTTTGATAACCGATAAAGGCAATATTTATCTGGGCGTTAGCATAGGAACTCCTTCACAGGTTGGATTCTGCGCTGAGCATAGTGCTATTGCTGCTATGGTCACCAACCAAGAGTTTAAAATTGATAAAATTGTAGCTGTTGATGAAAGTGGGATCATTCTTCCTCCTTGTGGAAGATGTCGAGAACTTATGTATCAAATTAATGAGGATAATCTAGATACGGAAGTATTAGTAAAAAATGATAAAACAGTGAAGCTCAGTGAATTACTTCCTTACAGATGGGACAAGGATCTATAAGAGTAGCAAAAATTCTTTGTTGCCTTTGCCATTACTACCTAAAATTGGTGATTCAATCTGATCTTTGATGTCGAATCCTAACATTTTAATCTTATTTATGACGTTTCCTACAACCTCTTCAAGGTCTTCACTTTTAACGACTCCCTTTTCTCTTTGCCCTTCTTTTGCTTCATAATGAGGTTTAAGTAACGCGATAATTTGACCATTTGCCTTTAAAAATTTCTTAACTACTGGCAAAACCAGTTCCAACTTAGTCCAACCAGCATCAATGGTAATAATATCTACCTGCTCTGGCAAACTTTCTAAATGCAGAATATTAGTCCGTTCCATGACTACAACTTTTGGATCTTGGCGCAGCTTCCAAGCTAACTCCCCATAAGCTGTGTCTACTGAATAAACTTTGCTGGCTCCATTTTGAAGCAAACAGTCCACAAACCCTCCGGTCGAAGACCCTACATCTAGGCAAACATAATTTTCAATTCTCAATTTCCAATTTTCAATGGCAAATTCCAACTTAATCCCACCCCGAGAAACAAACTTTTTGTCATCCATGATGTTATTATATCTTGCTTTGGAACAAAGGGCGTGAATAATTTCGCAATGAGATTGTCAGGGGAGGCGGAAACTGACTAGCACGAAGTGCAGGAATTTCCGAGGGGTCCCCGACTAATCAAGTAAGAAATTTAGCCCGACTTCCTTAGCAAGAGAGTTTGGGCGTCTTTGCGGTCAAAGACGCAAAAATCATTTTCTTAATTCTGTTGCCTTCTTTAAAAGTGACTTATCTGCACTAAAACTGAGCATCTTTAAGGCTTCATCTACTGTAAACCATTTAACATCTTCTATCTCCCCTACCTGAGGTTTTGGCTCACCAGACTCAAATTCCATAATAAAATAGCTAACAATCTTAAAAATCTTTTCTCCTTTAAAAGGATACGTATACCTTGAAAAGGCCAATTTCCCAGTAACCTTAGCCTTAACCCCAGTTTCCTCCTCAACTTCACGAAGAGCCGCCTGTTCACTAGTTTCCTCACCCTCAATATGTCCTTTAGGAAATTTCCAGTGGAGCTTTGATCGGTCACGCAACGACCCAGCACTTACTAAAAGAACCTGGCTATCGCCAGAACCTTGCGACCTTACGGTCTTAAACACAACTCCTCCGGCCGAAATCTCTCTCTTCATAGACATATTTACCTCCACGGATTACCTTCATTATTTTCAATCGTCGGATTAAAAAAATCATGCCAATCTCTAGTAAATTCTAATGATTCAGGATCATGATTAGCAAGTAAACCTCTCATTTTTGATAAATTACCACAAACACTAACTGTAAACTCCCCAATCAACTCTCTTTGGATACCTTGAACAGATCCAACCTCACGATAAACAATTAACACCGGCTCTTCTCGAAGCTTAAATAACTCTCTTTTATTAGTATCTTCGTAACTATATTCGCTTTGTTTATTTTCTATCATAATAATTAGCGCACCGAAGAGGATTCGAACCTCCGACCTCAAGATCCGGAATCTTGTGCTCTATCCACTAAGCTACCGGTGCTTATCCATTAACTAACAAGAGCCAAAACTATTGAGGAGCTTGTAAAATCCCTAAGTTTGGCTGACATTGTACAAATAACCCGACTTCAGTAAACTCATCAACAGTATGAATTAACAAATTCAGATATGCCTCACTTGGCCAGTAGTCTCTTTGATATCTATCTCCATTTCCTAAATACCCACCATCAGCCCAAGGACCTTGAGAAAGATGAATCTCGTTAATATCACCTTGTGCATTTGAAACTATGATATTTATCCCAATATATTCTCGTAGCTCTGGGAAACCCCTGGGACGAAATGATAAATCAATATAAAAATCAGTTAAGTCATCAACTGGGGTCTTCATGGCCACTATTATTGGTAACTTGATAGGAAAAGTAACCCCTAAATCATCCATCTTTTTATCTAGGTCAGAAAAAAAGTAATCTAACAAATCTTTATCTGGTTTATAAAAAGGCCCACCGTGCATCGGATGAACAAATGAATTATCTGGTCTTAAAAGTTGCTCTTTGTTTAACATATTATTTTTAGTGTGGCGGAGGGTGTAGGAGTCGAACCTACTAGGGCTCACGCCCGATGGTTTTCGAAACCATTGCCTTGCCGTTCAGCCAACCCTCCTTACAAACTACCGGTCATTCTATTTATCTCAATAACCAGCTCCTCGAATCCTATTTTTGGTTCAAGCACCTCTGGATTCTTTAAAAATCGTATTACTACATTTAGTATTGCCCTTTTTTCTGCACCGGTATACAAAGCCATTTCATATTTAATATCACCATCCCAGTAGCGTACTATTTTAACCATTAAACTGGATTCCAGCCTTTTAGCAAGCGGGCCTTCCCCATCTGGTTCAAAAATGTAACCAATAACTTCACCATTTTCTTTCATATTTTTCTAGGCGCCCTCGGCGAGATAGCATGCCAAATCCGCAAAGGCGGATTAGTGAACTCACCAAATGCGTCCCCGGCGGGAATCGAACCCACATTACAAGATCCGCAATCTTGAGGTTTATCCGTTAGCCTACGGGGACATGTGAGTATTTTACTCTTATCTGTGGATGTTTTCCAATGGAAAGTGTTTTTGAAGGGAATCTGACCAGCGGTCTAATACTGATGTTTGAGGAATTTCATGATATGGCAAAAATTTAGCGACGATTTTCTTAATCTTTTCCAGCTCCTCTGTGCCTAAAACTAACATTAATTGTCCAGGAAAGCGCAATCTAGTTTGGATAATCAAAACCTGAATACCTTCCTTTTCCTTAAACCAGAAAGAGTCCAGATCATGCCAAAAATAGAAATGATCACCAATGATAATCCCTTGAGTGGATAATTTATAGGTAATATCATTAGGCGGCACAAAAGCCAGCACATAGGCTACAAAAGTCAGGGCAAATAAGACTCCAATTAATAAGAATTCCTGGGCTAAAAAGGCAATGAAGCAAAGTAAAATTACCAAGATAGCGATCGTAGTATAGTAGGAGCGGTCTTTTTTGCGGTAAGGCCTGCTAGATGCTTCCCAAGTAGCTAGATTCTCTACTACCCCAGCTTCAGCAATCTTAGGGCTAAAGTTTTCTTCATGAACGGGTTCATGGATAACTTCCTCTTCATGGGTCTTAGCATCTGGGTCAAAAAACTTAGGCATTACTGTCAAGTTTAAAGCAAAAAGCTTAAAGTGTAAAGGTAGCGGAGGGGGTGAGATTCGAACTCACGGTTTCTTGCGAAACAGTGGTTTTCAAGACCACCGCACTAGGCCACTATGCGACCCCTCCCAATGTAAAATCTACTAGCGGAGGGTACAGGATTCGAACCTGTGTGACACTCACGTGCCAGCAGTTTAGCGAACTGCCCCCTTAAGCCGCTCGGGCAACCCTCCAGGAAGCCTATTGTACCAAATATTGAGATCATTCGCTACCTATTTAAAGTTAAGGCTAGATATATTTAAGCGAATTTTTTGTAAGTAACCAAAGTTCTTTCCCCTCTTTTTTCCATTTTTCTTAAATATTCAATTAATGGATCTGTTTCGGGTAAGTCTATGATGCCTTTCCAATTAACCAACACTTTCCCATCTACATCTTCGTTAATTAGACTGTTGTGACGATACTTATCAAACAGGTTTTTCATAAAATTTAACATGATAATGTTAGTACCAGAGGATACTTGTTGTATATTATCGACGTTTAGACCAAGAGATGAGAGATTTTCTGGATTTCTTGCCCAGTCATAGAATTTAACTAATGCATATCCAAAAATAATTGATGGTTTTATAATATTTGTGGTTGGTCCAACCTTATCTTCTGGGAGAAAATCTGTGTGCACACTCACGAAAGAATCTTTTTTTTGGTCTAAAAAAACTTTAAGGCCCGTATTACCAACCCTAATTACAGTTAAATTGTCCTCAAAATAAGATTTAATCTTAATATCCCCATTGAGTAATTCAGTGACAGTTTCCTGATCATGCCATCTAACTCTTGGTTCAACAACTCCGGTATTAGATTCACTCATATAGCAATACTAACACAACTTATCTAGCTAAGGTTAAAGCCCAGACTTCTTTAGCACCATTTCTTTTTAGGATGTATGCGCATTCACGGAGAGTAGAGCCAGTGGTCCAGACATCGTCAATAATTAGGGTACAGGGTTTAGGGGTTAGGGTATAGTTAGAAGAAATTTCAAATGCACCTCTGATGTTTTGGTGACGGGCATAACCTTTTAAACCAACTTGTTGTTTGGTATGACGAGTTCTTTTTAATACTTCTGCGTATTCCAGACCAATTTTTTCTGCAAGTAACTTTCCGATTAGACTAGACTGATTAAAGCCACGGTCGTTTTGACGAGTCCAGAAAAGTGGCACTGAGGTCACTACCCACCCCCGACCTTGATCTTTTTTAATCTTCTCTAAAATAAATGGCTGATAAAGTGCCCAGTATTCTAAAATTACATCCACTAAAATAATACTCAATTCCTGAATCCTTTTATACTTTAGTTTTTGAATGGCTTTTTTCAAGGGATCTTGATAGATTCCTAAGCTCCAGAGTCCATCCAAACCAAACTTGCGCCTACAAACTGGATGAGTTGCTCCCCCAACTGCCGGCTTCTCACATTTAGGACAAACTAAATCAGTTTGTTTTATATCTTGAATACAATCTTGGCAAAAATATGTTCCAGATTTCCTACACCCAACACATCGCTTAGGGAATAAAAAATCTAAAAGCAGGTTCACATATTTATAATACTTTATTCTACCAGTTGAAATCAGGTCTTGTGAATACAAGTCACCTGGACTTATAATACTTTTATGGAGAGAGAAAGATTAAAAACTCTATTTATACCTTTTAAAGATGGTTGGTTTAATGGCTATTACCAAAGATTCGAGCAACAAGCTCAAAATTTAGATAGATCAGCTATAGAACAGCAACTACAAACTCCAACTTATAGCCATCAGTTAAGAGAGATGTTCGCTCGGGCGGGAATTGGGTTTGCTATATTCTATGGCATTAACAAACTAATCCAACCAGCCGTTGATGATAATATCCCCCTTCAGTTGGCATATCTATTTAGCGTTGGTCCTCAATACATGGCAATAATCGGCTCTTCGGTAACCAGATCTATCATGATTCAAGCCGAGCAAAAAATTTTGCAAAGAACTTTGGCTTTAAAAAATTAAGCTACTCAAAATCCTGAAGGATTTGCTTATGAAGCTAAAATGTGGTAATATACTTATACGGGGATGTATAGTTTCGACAGGTTAGCACTTTAAAAACTGCAAGCCGAATAGGACACATTATTCGTTAAATATTGTATCAAAACACAAACGGCATTAATAAAGCTGTTTCCGGTGCTCTCGCTTCTGCGAGAAACGCATTTGCTCCTGTAGCATTTGCTTAAATCGGATCTTAGTTAGACCTTTTTCTTTACGAGGTGCTAAGGTGTACAAAGTGAAGATGCAAAAATTACTGTTTTGATTGATCAGTAATTTTTTAAGACGATTCAATCAGATATTAGTTTTCCTGCTAATTGGTTACAACTTTTATCTAATTATTAATTAGCTAAGCTTGTAGAAGTTTTTATCAAACTAACTTGGACGAGGGTCACTCCCTCCATCTCCACACTTCGCTCTTCAGATTCACCTCAGGGCTACAATTTGACAAACCTTGAGGTTTGTAATAATATCTAGATATGTTAAACAGTAATGTTGTTTCTATTGATGAACTGCGTTCTAACCTGGCTGATATAGTCAACCGGGTAAGCTATGCCAATGATAGGGTGGTGGTTAAAAAGTACAACCGTGACTCAGTGGTTATAATTAGCGTAGATGAGTACGAGAAATTACTGGATCCTACTAAACGGCTGAGTCAGTCAGAGTGGCAAGCGAGTGTTCAAAGACTTGATAAAATACGGGCAAAAATGCCAAAAGTAGATCCAGAAGAACTGGAAAGAGAGATTGATCTAGCAGTTAAAGAAGTTAGGGCAGAAAAAAAGGCTAAAGGTGGATGATCCGCGCGGTGTTAGACACAAACACCTTAGTAAGTGCCATCATTAACGCTAATCAATCTGTTTCTCAAGAAATTTACCAAGACTCCAAAGACCAACACTTTTTACTTGTAACATCTCCGGAAATCCTATCCGAGTTAGATGGTGTTTTACATAGGAAAAGGATAATGAAATTCCATAAGTACTCTGCACAAGAATTGCAGGAAATAATTAGTGAGATAAGAAATATTAGCTTAATGGTTCCTGGAAAAATTAAAGTTAAAATAGTACGTGACCCGGATGATGATAAAATTATTTCGGCAGCGCTTGAGGGTCAGGCTGATTACATTGTTAGTAGAG
>Ga0209542_10010737_pt1 | contig 16433 bp, 14 predicted proteins | sample RifCSPhighO2_01_FD_184028 | JGI IMG/M metagenome (GOLD analysis project Ga0209542, IMG submission 184028) | Soil microbial communities from Rifle, Colorado - Rifle CSP2_plank highO2_0.1 (SPAdes) (version 2) | ecosystem: Environmental > Terrestrial > Deep subsurface > Rock core/Sediment ...
GTTTGGCCAGTGATAAAATAAGAATTAATTTCTGTTAGATGGTGTTATAATATTGTTAAAAATAGAAAGCTTTATTAACCACCTATCTCCCCCCTAATTAAAAAATGCAATATTTCTACCAAAAATAATCAAAAACAAGAGAGAGTAGAGATATTGCCATAAGCCCTGGTAGTGTAGTGGCCTATCATGGAGCCCTGTCGAGGGTATGAATCCAAAGAAAGGCTCCGACCCGGGTTCAACAACCGTAGCTGCAGTTTCGAAGAAACTGCTCGCGGGATTATAATGAAAGTCCCGGCCAGGGCGTTGTAGCTGCCCTCAGGGCAAGCTACTTTATTACGCTCAAGGGCCGGTAGCTCAGCCTGGAAGAATAAAAAAAAAAAAAAAAAAAAAAAATCTAGGCAATAGAGCACTGCACTTTTAATGCAGTGGTCGCGAGTTCGAACGCTGTTGCAATTCAGGAAATTGCCCGCAGGAAAGTCTCGTCCGGCCCGCTAATATTAAGGAAAATGAGAAAAAAGAAATCAAAAATCAAGATTAAAATTGAAAAGCATATGTTAGTGCCTGTGCATAAGAAACTAAGCAATGACGAAAAAAAAAAAATTCTTGAGAAATATAATATAACATTCAAAGAATTGCCGAACATATCAGCAGATGACTCAGCTATATTGGGATTAGACGCTAAAGAAGGGGATGTGATAAAGATCATCAGGAAAAGCCCCACCACAGGAGAAACCATATTTTACAGGGGAGTTGTAGATGTATAAATATAAGCCATTAATTAAGAACTATTTCAAAGAAAATTCATTAGTAAGCCTTAATATAGAATCCTTTAATAATTTTATAGATAAAGAGCTGCACAATATAATAGAGGAAAATAAGGAGATAGAGCCTACAATAATTCCCCATAATATCGAGGAATTCAAGATAAAATTTGACAATATAGAAGTAAAAAAGCCTGAAATCACAGAGGCAGACGGAAGCAAGAGAAATATCTTCCCAATAGAAGCGAGATTAAGGAAATTATCTTATTCTGCTCCCACTATTATAGAGGTAAGCGCCCACATAAATGGTGTGCAGAGAGAGCAGTTCAAAACGCAGGTAGCTAACTTGCCAATAATGCTGAAATCAAAATACTGCCATTTATATAAATTAAGCGAGGAAGAATTAATCGAGCACGGCGAAGATCCATATGATTCAGGAGGCTATTTTATAATCAATGGAACAGAAAGGGCATTAATAAATATAGAGGATCTAGCTTCAAATAATTTTTTAGTTGAAAAAGCTCATGTTGGCCCTAGTGAATACACAGGAAAGATTTTTTCTGAAAGGGGCTCATTTAAAATTCCGCATACAATAGAAAAAATGAAAGACGGAATTTTTTATCTTTCTTTCACAAGGGTAAGAAGGATTCCAATCATCATAATAATTAAAGCATTAGGATTGACAAAAGATGAAGAGATAATGAATTTTGTTTCAAGAGATAGAAAATATGATGAAGTCTTGATAAATTTATATGAATTTGCAGATATGAAAAGCGATGATGTAGCTTTAGATTATGTTGCAAAAAGAATAGGCATTACTCAAAGTAAGGAAATAAGAAAAGAAAGAATGAAAGAAATCTTAGATAAATATCTTCTTCCTCATCTTGGATTAACAAAAGAATCAAGGATGATAAAAGCATATAACCTATGCAAATTAATCAAGAAATATATAATGGTAAGCAGTGGAGATGTAGAAGTAGATGACAAGGACCATTATATGAATAAAAGGCTAAAATTATCTGGCGATTTATTAGCTGACTTGTTCAGGGTTAATTTTAAGGTTTTAATTGGAGATATGCTGTATAATTTCCAAAGAATCGTCAAGAGGGGAAAATTTCCAAGCATCAAGGTTATTATAAGGGACAAGCTTCTAACGCAGAGAATTTATTCATCAATGGCAACAGGAACATGGGTAGGCGGAAGAAAAGGAATCTCGCAAAGAATTCAAAGACTAAATTTCTTAGATACAATGTCCCATCTTCAAAGAGTAGTAAGTCCATTATCAACTTCACAGGAAAATTTTGAGGCCAGACAGCTTCATTCAACGCATCTTGGGAGATTATGCCCTGTTGAAACGCCGGAAGGAACAAATATTGGCTTAAGAAAAAATCTTGCTTTATTTGCAAGCGTAAGCGAGAGCTCCCAGCCAGAAGAAGACATAATAAAAATATTAACATCATTGGGGTTAAAAAAAATAAAATGAGTGAAGTTTACTTAAATGGAAAATTTTTAGGAGATGTAGAGAATCCGCAGCAGTTTGTTAATCAGATAAAGCTTGAAAGAAGAAAAAATAAGATTAATTATAATTTAAATGTTTTTTATAATGAGAATATAGATTATGTGATAATAGAAAGCGGAAAAGGACGTACTAGACGACCTTTAATTGTTGTTAAAGACGGCCAGCCTTTATTAACAGAGCAGCATATCAAGCAGCTGGAAAAAAAAGAGATAACCTGGAATGATTTGATACAGCAGGGATTTATTGAATACCTAGATGCCTTGGAAGAGGAAAATACTTTAGTAGCTTTTTATGAAAAAGACTTAACCAAGGAACATACTCATTTAGAGATAAGCCCTGCTTTGATGATGGGATTCTGTTCTAGTTTAGTGCCATACGCAAACTACGCCCCAGGAGCCAGAATCTCAATGGGCGCTAAAAATCAAAAACAATCCATAGGCTTTTACGCTTCTAACTTTGCAATCAGGATGGATATGGATGTAAATATGCTTCATACTCCCCAGCTGCCTGTTGTCAAGACAATAATAGAAGATATATCTGATTATGGAAAATATCCAGCTGGCCAAAATGTTGTTATTGCAGTCATGAGCAGCCAGGGATATAATATTGAAGACGCTATTGTAATTAATAAGGGATCAATAGAAAGAGGATTGTCCAGAAGCACTTATTACAGGCCAAGCATAGCTGAAGAGTTAAGATATAGTGGAGGATTAGTTGATGAAATATCTATTCCTGAAAAAGATGTCAAAGGATATAAATCAGAAAGAGACTACAGATTTTTAGAAGGAGACGGCATTATTTATCAGGAAGCAAAAGTAGCTGAGGGAGATGTTGTTATTGGAAAGACTTCTCCTCCAAGATTTTTAAGTTCTTTAGATGAATATTCCTTAGCAAGCTCAACAAGAAGAGAATCATCTGTGGGTATTAAGCACGGCGAGAAAGGCGTTGTTGATTTTGTTTTAATAACAGAAAATGTAGAGGGCAATAAGCTTGTTCAGGTAAGGCTGAGGGATGAAAGAATTCCTGAAATAGGTGATAAATTCACCTCAAGGCATGGACAGAAAGGAATAGTTGGATTGATAATCGAGCAGGCAGATATGCCTTTCACAGCTTCTGGAATCACGCCAGATATCATTTTCTCTCCCCAGGGAATTCCATCAAGAATGACAATAAGCCATTTAATTGAGATGGTTGGAGGAAAAACAGGAGCATTGTCAGGAAGGTATGTTGACGGAACAACCTTTCATTCAGAGCCAGAAGAAAAATTAAGGCAGGAATTACTGTCTCTGGGCTTTAGAGAGAACGGCGTTGAAGCAATGTACGATGGAAAAACAGGCCAGCAGTATAAAGTCAAGGTATTTATTGGAGATATGTATTATTTAAAATTAAAGCATATGGTATCTAATAAGATTCATGCTCGCGCCAGAGGTCCAATACAGCTGTTAACCAGGCAGCCAACAGAAGGCAGGGCAAAAGAAGGCGGCCTTAGATTAGGAGAAATGGAAAAAGATACTTTTGTGGCGCATGGAGCAAGCTTATTATTAAAAGAAAGATTTGATTCAGACAGGACGCTTGTGCCTGTATGCGAGAACTGCGGAATAATTGCGATTTATGATGAATATAAAAATAAAAGCTATTGCCCAATATGCGGTGAAAATGTAGAGATAAATAATATTGAGATCAGCTATGCATTTAAATTAATCTTAGATGAGTTTAAGTCAATATGCATCTATCCAAAATTGGTTTTAAAGAACAAATACTAAAATGGATGAAAACACGCCAATATACAAAAAAGTGAAGAGCATTGTTTTTCAGGTTTTGAGCCCGAAGTTAATTAAGGATATGGCTTCTGCTAAAATCGTTACTCCAGAACTTTATGATAAAGAAGGTTATCCTGTTGACGGAGGATTAATGGATATAAGATTAGGAGTCATAGACCCTGGCCTTAAATGCAAAACCTGCGGAAGCAAGTTAAAAGAGTGTATAGGACATTTTGGATATATAGAACTAGCAAGGCCAATTGTGCATATAAGCTTTGTTAACACATTATTATCCTTATTAAAAGGAACATGTAAAGAATGCGGCAGAATTTTAATACCTAAAAATAAGATTGATGATTATAAAAAGCTTTTAGATGAAATATTAAAAGAAAAAGGAACAACAGCTTTAAGGGAAAAAATAGAAGAGATAATCTATGAATTAAAAACAATCACAAAATGCCCTTATTGCAAAGCAAAACAGGGAAAAGTAACTGTAGAAAAGCCAACAACCTTCCTGGAAAATGAAAAAAGGATTTCTCCAATTGAAGTAAGGACCAGGCTAGAGAAAATCCCTAATGAAGATCTTGAACTGTTTGGTTTAAACCCATTGTCAGCAAGGCCTGAATGGATGATATTAACAATATTGCCCATTCCTCCTGTAACAATGAGGCCTTCTATAACCTTAGAATCAGGAGAGAGAAGCGAAGACGATCTAACGCATAAGCTAGGTGATATTGTAAGGATTAACCAAAGACTATTTGAAAATATAAATGCAGGAGCTCCGGAAATTATAATTGAGGATTTATGGGATTTACTTCAATATCATATAACAACATTTTTTGATAATGATATAGCTCAATTGCCTCCGGCAAGGCATCGCTCAGGACAGCCGTTAAAAACAATAGCTGAAAGGATAAAGAGCAAGGAAGGAAGGATAAGGCATAACTTAGCTGGAAAAAGAACAAACTTCTCTGCAAGAACAGTGGTTTCCCCAGATCCAAATATTGATTTAGATGAAGTTGGCGTGCCGCAGGTTATAGCTTACAAGCTGACAGTTCCAGAGAAAGTCACAGCATGGAATATTGAATATTTAAAAAAATTTGTTGAAAACGGTCCTGATAAATATCCAGGAGCCAATTATATTATAAGGCCAGATGGAAAGAAAAAAAAAATAACAGATGAAACAAAAGAAGCTTCCTTAGAAGAATTACAGCCAGGCTATGCTGTTGAAAGGCACTTAATGAACGGCGATGTCTGTATCTTTAATAGGCAGCCTTCATTGCACAGGATGTCTATGATGTGCCACAGAATAAGAATCCTTCCTGGCAAAACATTCAGGATAAATCCTGTTGTATGCCACCCCTATAATGCAGATTTTGACGGGGATGAAATGAACTTGCATATCCCTCAGACAGAAGAAGCAAGAACAGAAGCTGAAATATTGATGCAGGTTGAAAATCATCTGATATCTCCAAGATACGGATTGAGCGTTATTGGATGCGTGCAGGATGGATTGTCTGGAAATTATATTTTAACAAAAGAAACCCAGCTGGCAAAAGAAGAGGCTGTTCAGCTATTGGCAAGCACAGGAATAGAAGATTTTTCTAAGCTGCCAAATAAGGAAAAAATCGATGGAAATGATGTATTCAGCTGTTTATTGCCTGATGATTTTAATTTTGTTGGAAAAGCAAAAAATAATGATGATGTTGTGATAAAAAACGGCAAAATTGTCAAGGGATTTATGGATAAAAACAGCCTAGGCCATGAAACTGGTTTAATGCTAAGAAGCTTCCACAGAAAATACGGAGCAAAAAAAACAGTGGAATTAATTTCAAAAATGAACAGGCTTGGAATAAATGTTACAGACAAATTTGGATTTAGCGTATCTTTATCAGATATGGACCTTCCATTAAGCGCAAAAGATAAAATTAAGGATATATTAAACAAGGCTTATTCAGATGCTCAGGATTTAATTGATACTTTTCAAAAAGGCGAGTTAGAAATATTTCCAGGAAGAACATTAGAAGACACATTAGAGTTAAAAATATTAGAGGTATTGAACAAAGCAAGAAATGAAACAGGAAAAATTGTCAATGAATATGGCCAGAAGAATACAGACACATTGAGAATGGTCAACTCCGGAGCTCGAGGAAACTTGCTTAATCTCGCTCAGATGGCTGCCTGCGTAGGCCAGCAGGCAATGAGAGGAAAAAGAATATCAAAAGGATTCAAAAAAAGAACCTTGTCTAGTTTCCCAAAAAATGATTTAGGGCCAGCAGCCAGAGGGTTTGTCAGGGAAAGCTTTAAATCAGGATTATTGCCACATGAATTTTTCTTTATTTCAATGACAGGAAGGGACTCATTAATGGATACTGCATTAAGAACCCCAAAATCAGGATATCTATACAGAAGACTGGCAAATGCTATGCAGGACTTAAAAGTTGAATATGATCATACAGTCAGAGATGCCTCAAAAAAAATAATACAATTTGAATATGGCGAAGACAACATAGATGTCTCAAAATCAGAAAAGGGCAGCCTTAATGTAAGCTCAATAATAGAGGAAAAATAGAAAATGGCTGAAGAATATAAATTACCAAAAAAAATTTTAGATGAAGTAAAGAAATTAACTAAAGGCATGAGCTCAAAAAGAATTAAAGAGATATTGGATAAAGTCAGCCAGGAATATGAAAAAATGAAAGTAGAGCCAGGGGAATCTGTAGGCCTAGTAAGCGCTGAATCTATCGGAGAGCCAGGAACACAGATGACCTTAAACACATTTCATTTTGCAGGCGTTGCAGAGATGAATGTAACTTTAGGATTGCCAAGAATTATTGAAATTCTTGACGGAAGAAAAACATTAAACACCCCAATGATGGAGATTTATTTAAAAAAGCCGTTCAGCAGGGGAAAAGATATAAGAAAGGTTGCGCAGTCAATAAAAGAGGTTAAATTAAAAGAATTGACTAAAGAATTTTTGATTAACATTGCTGATATGAATGTTGAAATTGTTTTAGAGGATAAAAGTATGAAAAACACAGGCGTAAGGCTTGGCTTAATAGCAAAAGTCCTAAAAGAAAGTTTAAAGGACTGCAATATCAGATTCAGGAAAAAAAGCATAGCTGCAAGATTAAAGTCAAAAGAAGGAACATTAAATGATATATATAAATTAAAAGAAAGATTAAAAGACATACATATAAAAGGCATAAAGGGGATAAAACAGGTATTGCCTATAAAAAGAGAAGAGGAGTTTATTATAATCACAGCCGGCACTAATTTAAAAGAGATTTTGCAGCATCCTGCAGTAGATTCTGAAAGAACAATAACTAATGATATATTTGAAATAGACGATATTCTTGGAATAGAGGCTGCTCGCCAGGCAATAATAAATGAAGTTTTCAAGGTAATTGAAAATCAGGGATTAAATGTTGATGTAAGGCATATAATGCTGATTGCAGACACAATGTGCTCTACTGGAGCGGTAAAAGGGATTACAAGATATGGAGTAGTAAGCCAGAAAAGCTCTGTGTTGGCAAGAGCTTCATTTGAAACGCCGATAAGGCATATTGTGCAGGCATCATTGGTTGGAGAAGTAGACACATTAAATTCTGTTGTTGAAAATGTTATGCTGAATCAGTATGTACCCTCTGGAACAGGAATGCCTGGATTAGTTACAAAAGTTAAGAAATAAATAAAAATGCCAAGAAAAAAAAGCAAAGAAGATGCATTGGTTGAAATAAAAAAAAATCTGAAAAGCAAAAAGCTGATTATAGGCAGCAATAAGGCAATAAAAAATTTAAAGCTTGGAAAAATAAAAAAAGTTTTTTTAAGCTATAACTGCGCTGAAAATATTAAAAAGGATATAATATATTACAGCAAAATATCCAAGATAGAGGTCATTGAATTAGCCCAAAGAAATGATGAGCTTGGCACTATCTGCAAAAAATTATTTCCAATTTCTGTTTTAAGCTTGTCTAAATGAACAAAATAAAATATTCTCAAGATCTAATGGAGTTTATGTCTATTTTTGAAACTATAACAGGAACAAAATTAAAAGACTGCATTATGGATGAATATATCGTTTTTATAGTTCAAGAAAATCAGATTGCAAAGGCTATAGGAAGGAACGGCAGTAATGTAAGAAAATTGCAAAGTATATTAAAAAAAAAAATAAAGATAGCTGAATTCAATTTAGATCCATTAATTTTTACTAAAAATCTAATCTCTCCTTTAAAAGCAAAAGATATAAAAATAGAGGGGGATGTAATAATTATTCAGGGAGAAGACATAAAAACTCGCGGCTTACTAATTGGCAGAAATGCCAAAAATTTAAGAGAATATGAATCCATAGTCCAAAGATATTTTCCGATAAAGGAAATAAAGGTTATATAAAATGGGAAAAAAAGCTCATGGAATAAACGCAGCAAAAAAACTGAAGAGAAGAAGGCATAAGCATAGATGGCAGGATAAAGTATATATGAGAAGAACTTTAAGATTAAAAGAGAAGTCAGATCCTTTGGAAGGAGCTCATCAGGCAAAAGGCATTGTTCTTGAGAAAGTGCAGTTAGAGGCAAAACAGCCCAACTCAGCAATGAGAAAATGCTGCAGAGTCCAGCTAATTAAGAACGGAAGACAGGTAACAGCATTTATGCCAGGAGATGGAGCGCAGAAGTTAATTGACGAGCACGATGAAGTTATTATTGAATGCATTGGCGGGATAAAAGGTAGGGCAAAAGGAGATCTGCCAGGAGTAAGATGGCAGGTTATTAAGGTTAATGATCAAAGTTTAGATGCATTAAGAAAAGGCATTATAGAAAAGGCTAGAAAATAATTAGCGTTTCGTTGGATTTTGCGAAGCAAATATCCAACTTAAAAGGTTTTTACCAGATTCATCAAAAATCTGATAGGGAAGGCTAGAAAATAAATTAATAATAATAATAAAAATGGAACTTAAGATATTTGACAAATGGCCTATGGAAGGCATTAAAGTTGAGGATCCCGGATTGGTAAGATATATTAGTCTAGAGCCTAAAATTGCGCCTAAGACCCAGTCAAGATACGCTAGATTTAGATTTTATAAATCAAAAACATTCATTGTTGAGAGATTAATAAACAAATTAATGAATTCTGGCCACAGAAGCAAAAAGCATTTCAAGTCATCATATCATCTGACTGGAAAAGGCAACACAGCTTACCAGATTGTCGAGAATGTATTTAAAAAAATTGAAGAAAAAACAAAGCAGAATCCTGTTGCTGTTTTTGTAAAGGCCTTGACAAACGCTGCCCCAAGAGAAGAGATAATAACAATCGAGTATGGAGGAGCTCGTTATCCTAAGTCAGTTGAATGCGCTCCACAAAGAAGGATAGATTTAGCATTAAGATATTTTACCCAAGGCTCATACCAAAAATCATTTAACAGCAAAAAGCCAATTGTTGACTGCCTAACAGATGAAATAATTGCAGCTTATAACTGCAGCAATGCTTCTGCTGCCATAGCTAAGAAGCAGGAATTGGAAAGGCAGGCTGACAGCTCTAGGTAAGTTTAAAAAGTAAAATATATTCTAAAGTATATAATGAAAACCCTGTTCATTGAAGCAAGATCAGATGAAAATATAATTCCAAATAAGAAAGATATATCCTTATTGCCAAAGAACATTGGGATAATAACTACAGTCCAGCATGCTCATAAGATTAATGAATTGATTGAATTTCTAAAAAAACAAAATAAAAATCCGATAATAAAGAAGAATAAGCAGAAATATCCTGGCCAAATATTAGGCTGTGATGTAAGCAATGCCGAGTTAATTAAAGATAAAGTCGACTGCTTTCTATACATAGGCTCTGGAAATTTTCATCCAATTGAGGCTGCTCTAAAGACAGATAAAAAGGTATATTGCTATAATCCACTAAGCAGAGTTTTTTCTAAAGTTAATGAGAATGAGGTTGAAAGATATAAGAAGAGGATAAAAGGAGCAAAAATAAGATTTTTATCATCAAAAGAAATTGGTGTTTTAATATCTGTAAAGCCAGGCCAGTATAATTTAGAAAAGGCAAAAAAACTAAAGGAAAAATACAAAGACAAAAACTTCTACTTCTTGATTTTTGACACATTAAGAAAAGAAGAGCTGGAGAATTTTAATTTTATTGAATGTTTTGTTAATACAGCATGCCCAAGGATTGCTGAGGACGAATTGAATAAAGCTGTAATTAATATTGAAGATATAGACCAATTTCTAAATATTCAAGGCTAGAAATCTATTTAAATTAGCCAGTTAAAACACGAATTGGTGGAAAAGTTGGGTTTAAGAATTGAATTAATGGCAAAAGACAGCATTAATCTTAGTTCTGAAGGATTTGTCTCTAAAATTCCAATAAGAGTATATAATATTAATGGCGAATTTACCCTTAAAGAAGTTGATTCTATTATAGATCTTCTTGCAGATCCTATTGCTGATGATTATAGAGTAGATGGCCCTTTATTAGGAAATATTCCAATTGATATTGGTTCTGTTGTTATAGAAATGTCTCCTAAGCCAGGCGTCAATGACCCAGAAGGCAAAGCAGTTAAAGAAGCAATAGAAAGGAAAATAAAAAAGGGAATAGAGGGAGTTTCATTTGCAAAACAATATTTATGGAAAGGAAGTTTAGATGAAAAGCAGTATACTGAACTTCAGAAGCAGCTTGGAAATCCATTAATAAATGAATTCAGAAGAGTTGATCCAGAAGATTGGAATATTCATAAAGGAATTGAATTTCATTTTCCTGAAGTAAAGCTTCCAGAGGTCGAAGCATTTAGCTATGTTAATATTGATGTAGGTAATGAAGAGCTTAAGAAGATTAGCGAAGATAGATTGCTGGAATTAAACTTAAAAGAGATGCAGGCAATACAGAATCTATTTAAAGATAAAAAATTCTTAAAAAGAAGAGATGAAGCTGGTTTAAAAAATATTCCAACAGATGCGGAATTAGAAAGCATTGCCCAGACGTGGAGCGAGCACTGCAAGCATAAAAAATTCAATGCAAAATGGGTCTATACTTCTGAAGCGCTAAATGACAAATCTAATTTGCCTTATATTACAGACAGCATATTTAAGTCAATCATTGTTTCTGCAACAGAAAAAATTAGCAGCAGTATAGACTGGATTGTTTCTGTATTTGAAGATAATGCCGGCGTAATAAAATTAAATGACAGGTGGAATATTGCCCATAAAGTTGAAACCCATAATTTTCCCTCTTCCTTAGATCCTTTTGGAGGAGCAAACACTGGCTCAGGAGGGGTCTTTAGAGATCCAAAAAGCACTGGAATAGGCATGATGGTTGTTTCAAGCCAATACGGCTTTAGAATTGCCAATCCCTCTTCATATAAAGATATTCCCACAGCTATTCTTGGCGGAGAGAAAATACTAAAAGGGGTTGTTCTTGGCGTTGAAGATTATGGAAACAAAATGGGCATTCCCACAATGTGCGGAAATGTGTTTGTTGATGATGGATGGTTAAAGCCCGCTGTTTATGTAGGAGCTGTTTCTGTTCAGAAAGCTGAAATAAACGGAAGAAAAACTCATGAAAAAATAATTGAGCCAGGATATATTGGATTATCTTTAGGGGGGAAAGTTGGAAAAGACGGCATTCATGGAGCTACTGCCTCTTCCACAGACCAAAAAGCAGATGCTGAAAAAGATATTCAGGTTAATCAGGCTGTTCAGATTGGAGATCCAATTGTTGAAAAAGGCGTTTTTGAGGTAATGGATATTTTAACAGAGCTTTCCCTGGTTGAAGCTACTCAGGATTGCGGAGCTGGCGGCTGGAATTCTGCTGTTGGTGAATTAGCAAAATTAAGCAACGGCGTTGAAATGGATTTAACTTATGCCCCTGAAAAATATAGAGGATTGACAGGATGGGAAAAGCTTGTTTCAGAAGCTCAGGAAAGAGAAATTATTGTTATTAAGCCTGAAAGCCTGGAAAGGATTTTAGAGATTTGCAAGCACAATAATGTTGAAGCTACTAAAATTGCAGTATTCAATGATTCAGGATATTATCATGTTAAGGACAAAAAAAAAACAATTGTTTTTATTCCAATAGATTTTTTGCATCAAGGCCTTCCTCAATGGGAAATTAAAGCTCATTGGACGCTTTCTAAGAATAAAGAGCCAGAAATCCAAGCAGAGGATTTAACTGATACATTGCTAAAGCTAACAGCTAAACCAAACATGCAAAACTATGACTGGATTACAACAAGATATGATCATGAAGTTCAAGGCGGAAGTTTGATTAAGCCATTAATTGGCATTGGGCATGGAAGAAGCGATGCTATTGCATATCATCCTGTTCTTGGTGAAAAAGAAGTTGTAATTGAATCTGTCGGAAGTAATCCATGGCAAGGCGACATAGATGCTTATCACATGGGAAGGAATAATATTGTTGATGCAATTGGCAAGATAATTGCTCTTGGAGGAAATTTAGATAGAATAACATTTAACGGCAATACAACCTGCCCTAAGCCTGAAAAAGATCCTTATGTTGCTGCTCAAGTCATCAGAATGTTAAAAGGCGCTGCAGATGCTGAGATAGTATTTGGAACCCCAACAATATCCGGCAAGGACAGCACCTCTATGGAAAGGAGATATATCAGCACAGAAACAGGAAAAGAAGTCAGGGTTAAAGCAAAACCAGAATTATTGATGAGCGCTTTAGGTGTAATTCATGACGATTCTACTCTAACAACTCCTGATTTTAAAGTGCCAGGAGATTTTATTTATGTTGTTGGTGAAACCCATAACGAATTAGGAGCAAGCGAATTTTATTTAATGCATAATGAGACAGGAAGAAATGTTCCAAAATCAGATTTAGAAAAAATAAAATCAAGATATATTAAGATGAGCGAAGCTATTAAGCAGAAGCTTGTTCATTCAGCGCAATACATTTCAAAAGGGGGGTTAATAGCTGCTGTTGAAAATTCTGCAATTGCTGGCGAGCTAGGAGTTGATGTTAAAATTGATTCAATTGACAATTTATTAAAGGCTTATAAGATATTATTTTCTGAAACAACAGGGAGATTTGTTGTTAGTATTCATCCATCAAAGAAACAGGAATTTGAATCATTAATGAAAAGCCAATATATCAGGGAAATAGGAACAGTAAGAAGCGATAATCAATTTAATGTTATGGATTATAATGAAGAAATAATCAAAACAAATGTCGATATGTTAAGAGAGGTAAATAAAAGAAAGATCAGATACTAAAAATAAAAATAAAAAAAAAAATATAATGAAACCAAAAGTTTGCGTTTTAAGGACAGATGGAACAAATTGCGACAGGGAAACAGCTTATGCTTTTAATTTAGTTGGCGGAGATGCTGAGATAGTTCATATTAATTCTTTAAAGAAAAGATATGACCCTGTCAAAGGAAAGGAAATTAATTTAGATGATTACCAGATACTTGCTTTACCAGGCGGTTTTTCCCACGGAGACTATATTGCTGCCGGCAAGGTTCTTGCAGAGGATTTGAGAGATTCCCTTGGCGATGAAATTTCAAAATTTTTTCTTGATGAAAAATTGATTATTGGAATTTGCAATGGATTCCAGGTTTTGGTAAAGGCAGGATTTTTGCCAATGACAGATGGCCTGAAGCAAAATGCTACCTTAACTTATAATGACAGCAATAGATTTGAAGACAGATGGATTAAGCTTGTAAGCCCTGAAAATAAATGCATCTGGACTAAAGGAATTAATGAGATTTGTCTTCCTGTTGCCCATGGAGAAGGCAAGTTTATAGCATCTGAAGAAATCAGAAAGAAATTATTTGAGCAGGGGTTAGTTGTTTATCAGTATGCTGACTCAGAAGGAAAACCAACAATGAATTTTCCTGAAAATCCAAACGGCTCCTTAGATGCAATTGCTGGAATCTGCGATCCAACTGGAAGAATATTTGGATTAATGCCCCATCCTGAGAGATACAATAATCTAAGAAATTATAATCTTTTCACTTTGCAGGATATATTAAACAGGAATTATATTGATAAAAACAATCCTTTAGTTGCTGAAAGATTAAAATTAATCAGTAATCCAAAAGAAGCGCCTGGATTGGAAATATTCAGAAATGGCATAAGATATTTTAAATAATGAGGGGAAAATGAAAAATACGAAAAAAGATACAGCTGATTATGAAGAAAGCGAGGAAATCGCTATTAGAAGCGGTAAAAAAGCTCTTGAAAGAGCGCCTTGGTTATTTAATCGCAGAAGTAATTTAATTAAAGGCGGATTTTTTGTGGAATTAAGAGAAAATAATTTAGTGCATCCTGATTACTGTTCTGTTCATTGTGTTGATGGAAATGGCACAAAACTTTTCTTAGGTCCTTGGTCTGGCAATTATAGAAAAGCTCCGCAAGACGGCATTGCAATGAATGCAAATGATATGGCCACAATAATTAGTGCATATCCCGATGCATTAAATATCTACATAGCTTGCCAGACAGAAGTTGAAGAGCAGCATATGGGAGAAATAATGAATGGATTTGTAGATGCTGCTGAAAAAATAAAAATACAAAATGCGCCATTTGACCTAAACATAGGAAAATTAGAAACAGCTTCGCTTGATGAAATGATATCATTGGGCATTCCTAATAAAGGCCATGATTTTGGCATTGTAATGGTTGGCTATATTAAAAAAGACAAGGTTCCAAATTTAGAGCCAAAACCAGGCCATTTAATTGTCGGTGTTTCTTCAACAGGACTGCATAGCAATGGCTATACAGGAGCAAGGCATGTTTTATTTACACCTGATGTAGAATATAGGGAAGAGTGGAAATCGCAGTATAAAGGAAGATTTCATTTTAATGATAAGCCAAAGATTTTAGAAGGAAAAACAGTTCTTGAGGCTTTACAAGTGCCAACTGCTCTTTATTTAGTAGAAGCTTCTTTAATAGGGCAGGAATTTAACAATAGAGATATCTATGGTGTAAATATAACTGGAAATGGTCTTCATAACTTCAACAGGGCTGGAAAAAATGTTTCATTTGAAATCACAGAGCCGATGGATATCCTGCCTATACACAAATTACTGATACAAGAATCTAATTGGAGCCCTAAACAAGCTTATACAAAGCAGAACATGGGAATGGGCTTTACCTATATTGCTCCGTCTTTTGATATTGCTGAAGGCATTGTTAAATTAATAAATGACAGAGGAGAAAATAAAGCAAAGATTGTGGGGGTAGTTAATAAAAGTAAAGAAAAAGAACTTATAACAAGAATTCATAAGCCTTATGAAGGAAATTTGTTGGAATTTATAGGTTATTCAAATTGAGGGGGAAAAAAAAAGCCTTGAGAAAATGATAACAAAATTGTATTCAGGAAGCTCAATGAGACTAGCTATTTTTATGTCTGGCACTGGCTCTAACGCAAAGAAGATAATTGAAAAATATCTAACGCAAAAAGAGTTAGGTATAAATAATTTCAAACCTGCATTAATATTTACAGATAACCCAGAATCAAATGCCTATAAAATAGCAAAGATAGATTATAAAAATAAGTGTTTTGAAGTTCCTTTTGTTATCAACTCCATAAAAGAATTTTATAAAAAACAGGGCTCTGATAATCTAAGGGATATGAAGATTAGAGAAGAATATGATAAAGAGCAGCTTAAAATTCTTAATGATAATGGAATTGATGCAATTGCATTAGCAGGTTATGATTGGGTTGTAACATCAGTCATCTGCGACAATATACTAACTGTGAATGTTCATCCAGGGGATTTAAGAAAAACCTTTCCTGATTCAAGGAAAAGAATGTACATAGGATTAGCATGGGAACCAAGCGCCAAGGCAATTCTTAATGGAGAAAATAAAGTGTATACCTCTGTCCACCTTGTTACAAGCCAGCTTGATGGCGGACCATTGCTTGCTGTTTCTGCTCCGCAAGATATTCAGGAAGAAGTGCTTTCTTTAGAAGACAGAACTGTTCTTTTAGGAAAAGTTTTAGGCATGGAAAACCCAGTAAAATATATTTCAAGATTTATTAAAGAAAATCCTGGATTAACTGATGAAGAAATTTCTGCTTTATTTCCTATTTACGGATTTGCTAAAGATTGCCAGGAAAGGCTGAAGATTCATGGAGACTGGATAATATTCCCAAAAGTTATAGAATACATTTCTTTAGGAAGATACGCAAAAGATGAAGCTGGAAATTTGTATTTTAACAACAAGCCAATTCCGAATGGATTGGAGTTTTAAAAGCTGAGTTTTCCACCAGTCTATGACTGGTGGTACGAAAATAATTTATTATCCAATAACTTTAATTCTTAATTAAGCTAAGAAAAGACTAGGAAGCAGACCAAAAGCATCTAGTCGGGCTTTGGACACTATTCGTATAGAGTTAAGCCTTTGAGCAAACCTTGCG